>OCVV011355377.1_pt1 | contig 50461 bp, 55 predicted proteins | sample 1539721 | NCBI WGS metagenome assembly OCVV01 (sample SAMN02144230, study PRJEB22623) | gut metagenome | biome: sheep rumen | host: Ovis aries | place: New Zealand
TAACAATTGAAGAATATAAAAAGTTTAATAATCTTTTTGAAGAAGACATTTATGAAGAAATAAGTTTAATTAATTGTGTTAAGAAAAGAGGGCTAATATAGTAAATAAAGGTAAAAGAGAAAATCAAGAATGATTTTCTCTTTTTCTTTCATATATTAAAAAGAAAAAAGTTTAAAAAAAGTGCAAATTTCCGCCAAATTTTCTTGAAAAAAATATCATGTTTTGATATACTCACCTCGTACGTATCGCCGTACGGAAATAGGCAGAAGAGGAGTTTTTTTAAATGGCTGAAAATAAAGAATTTGAAAGTGAATTAGATAAAAGAAACCAAGCCGTTGCTGTAAGTAGCGGTAAACATGCTATGCCTAATGAAGAAGAAAAGCCTAAAAAAAGAGGTAGAGGAAGACCAAGAAAAAATCCTGAAATGACTGTTGCCGAAGCAAATAAGCTTGCAAGACAAAAAAGAAAAGCTGAAAGAGAAGCGGCAAAAGCCAAAGCTGCTAAAAAGGTTGTTGAAAAAAAAGAAGAGGTTAAGCCAGAGCAGGTTTTTGAAGAGCCAGAAGTAACAAAAACACAAAAAGATGATTATGAAATAGAAGATATATTCAAAAAAATGCAAGTAGATAAGGAAGAAAAGTCAGAAAAAGCGTATATCTTTGATGAAGCATCTAAAAAAGAAGTTCATTACCACTATAGGAAAGAGGATAACAAAAAGAGAAAGAAGCTTATTAAAATATTATTAACTATTCTTGTTGTTATAGTCATCTTACTAGTTCTATTTGTGGCTTCAGCTTTTTGGTATATAAATAGTAAAGTAAATAAAATAAATTATGTTCCAATAGATAAATCAGACTTAAGCATCGAAGCAACAGTTCAAGAAGAATTGGTATCATATAGAAATATAGTAATTCTTGGAATCGATGCTAGAGCAGATACATATAGCGAAGGAAATAGATCTGATGGAATAATTATAGCAAGTATAAATGAAAAAACAGGTGATATCAAACTAACTTCTGTATATAGAGATACTTATGTAGATATAGATGGTCATGGATTAGATAAACTAACACATGCATATTCTTATGGAGGACCACAACTTGCAATAAAAACATTAAATAAAAACTTTGATTTAAATATCCAAGAATTTGTTGCAGTAAATTTTGATGCTATTAAAGAAATAGTTGATAGTGTCGGTGGGATAACAATGGAAATTACTTCAGAAGAATATAAATATATTAATGGAATCGATTCACCTGGAACCTATGTACTATCAGGTGATAAAGCCTTAGCATATGCAAGAATAAGATATGCATCTGGTGGAGATTATAAACGTACAGAAAGAATGAGAGATGTATTAACAGCTGTATTTAATAAGGTTAAAAACTTTAATCCAAGACAATTAAATAGTTTTATAGATACAACATTTCCACATTTATATACAAATATAAGTGCGGATGAAATTAAAGCTTTAATACCACAAGCAACAAAATTTAAAATTTCAAATAGTATTGGATGGCCATATGAAGTAAAAGGAATAACACTAGATAGATGGTATGGCGTACCAGTAACATTAGAAAGCAATGTACAAAGATTACACGAAGAAGTATTTGGACAAGCCGGATATACTGTTTCAGATACAGTTAAAAATATAAGCAACAGCATAGTAGCTAAAACGGGTTATACAAAAGAATAAATAAAAATTAAGATTCCAAAGAAAAAGAAGTAAAGTGTTTTTTGGAAGGAACGGAGAATGGATAGCAAGGATATGGAATGCACAAGCTTACTGGTAATACCACAACCATATAGTAGGATTCGTAATTTAATAAAGAGTATAAGAAGGTATTCATATCTTGGAATAAAAAGAGCATTTGATATTATATGTTCAATAATAGGATTAGTGTTTTTGTTACCAATAATGGTAACAGTTAAAATATCTTATATGCTTACAGGAGACTTTGAATCAATTATATTTATTCAAAAAAGGATTGGCCAAAACGGTAAAAGGTTTAAATTTTATAAATTTAGAACAATGGTACCTAATGCTGATAGAGTGCTTAAAGAAATTCTAAAAAAAGATAAAAAAGCAGCTAAACATTATAAAGAAAATAAAAAACTAAAAAATGATCCTAGAATTACAAAAATGGGTAAATTTTTAAGAAAGTCAAGCTTAGATGAATTACCACAAATGATTTGCGTTTTAAAAGGTGATATGAGCATTATAGGCAATAGGCCATATCTCTTTAGAGAAAAAATAGATATGGGAGATGACTATAACTCTATAGTTAGTACAAGGCCAGGTTTAACTGGATGGTGGCAAGTATCAGGAAGGTCAAAAACAACATTTGCACAAAGACTAAGGTTAGAAAGATATTATTCGGAGCATCAATCTTTAAAATTAGATATTAAAATATTCTTTTTAACATTCTCAGTAGTACTTTTTGGAAAAGGAGCAAATTAATAAACTACTATGAAAATTGCAATGCTTGGACATAAGAGAATTCCATCTCGTGAAGGTGGGGTAGAAGTCGTGGTTGAGGAATTGTCAACAAGAATGGTTGCAAAAGGCCACGAAGTAATTTGTTACAACAGAAAAGGAAAAAATGTCCAAAATAAAACGGAAAAAACGAAAAAAATCAATGAATATAAAGGAGTAAAAATCAAAACGGTTTTTACTATTGATAAAAAAGGATTAGCTGCTATGACAGCATCCTTTTTTGCGACTATGAGAATTCTTTTTTCTAAAGCAGAAGTAGTCCATTATCACGCTGAAGGTCCTTGCGCTTGGATGTGGATAATAAGAAAATTCAGCAAGAAAAGGGTAATCGCCACAATACATGGACTAGACTGGCAAAGAGCTAAGTGGGGAGGTTTTGCAACCAAATATATTAAACACGGAGAAAAAATTGCTGTTAAGTATGCAGATGAAATAATAGTATTAAGTAAAAATGTTCAAGATTACTTTTTAAAAGAATATAATCGAAAGACAGTTTTTATTCCTAATGGAATATCAAAACCAGATTATAGAGGACCTAGTATTATCAAGGAAAAGTATAAAATTGATAAAGATAATTACATTTTGTTTTTGGGAAGAATTGTTCCGGAAAAAGGAATTAAATATTTAATAGAAGCATATAAAAATATAAAAACGAATAAGAAATTAGTAATAGCAGGAGGCGCAAGCGACACAGATTCATTTTATCAAGAAATAAAAAAAGCGGCTGAAGACAATAATAATATAATATTTACAGGATTTGTCCATGGAGAAGAGTTAAACGAACTATATACGAATTGTTATATATACTGTTTACCATCTGACCTTGAAGGTATGCCGTTGAGTCTGTTAGAAGCAATGAGTTATGGTAATTGCTGTTTAACATCTGACATACCAGAATGTGCAACTGTGATAGAAAAACAGGGCTTTACATTTAAAAAATCTGATGTTGAAGATTTAACAAAAGTTTTACAAGATTTATGCAATAATTCAGAAAAAGTTAATAAGTATAAAGAAAAGTCTCAAAAATATATTTTGGAAAAATATGATTGGGAAAAGGTTGTTAATCAGACATTAGAATTATATAAGGACAAGGAGAAAAATGAGAATACTATTAGTTAACAAATTCCATTGGTTAAAAGGAGGAGCAGAAAAATATTATTTTGAATTAGGAAAACTCCTAAAAGAACATGGACATGAAATAGCATATTTTTCAATGCAAGATGAGAAGAATATTGTCACGGGAGAAAAAGAATTCTTTGTAAAAAAAATAAATGTTAATGGAAAAAACTTTTTAAGGGCATTTTCTACAATTTATTCACATCGTAACAAAAAAAAGATGGAAGAAGCGATAGAAGAATTTAATCCAGATATAGTACATATTAATTTATTCCAAAGACAATTGACATATTCAATTATTGAACCAATTAAAAAAAAGAACATTCCAATTGTTTTTACTGCACACGATTTGCAACCAATTTGTCCGGCAAGTGCTATGCTATGTAAAGGAAAGATATGCTCAAAATGCCTAAAAAATTCGAAGTATTATTGTTTTAAAAACAAATGTATGAAAGATTCTTTTTTAAAAAGTTTACTAGGAGCTATTGAAGGAAATGTATACAGAAAGAAAAAAATATATAATAAGATAGATACTATAATTGCTCCTTCAAAATTTCTTTCAACAATGCTAAAAGAGGAAGGAATTAATACAAAAATACTAACTATACCTAATTATGTCGAAAAAGTTAAAAGCAACAATAATGCTAGGGAAGAGGATTATATATGTTACATAGGAAGACTATCAAAAGAAAAAGGAATTAACAATCTGTTATATGCGTTCTCAAAACAAAAATACGGAAAATTATTCATAGCAGGAGATGGACCAGAAAAAGAAAATATTTCTAAGTATATTAAACAAAATAATTTAGAAAATAGAGTAAGATTATTAGGATTTATCAATAAAGAAGAAGTACAAAAGACAATAGAAAAATCATCATTCGTTGTTGTTCCTTCGATTTGGTACGAGAACTGTCCGTATTCAGTTTTGGAAACGCTATCGATAGGAAAACCAATAATTGGAGCAAATATTGGGGGAATTCCGGAACTAATAGAAGATCAAAAAAATGGATATTTATATGAGTATAATGACACGCAAAAACTGGCAGAATTAATAGAGAAGTTGTTTGTGAACAGTGACTTAAGAAAAAAGATGGGAGCTTATTCAAAAAAAATGAGCCAAACGAGATATAATAGTGAAGTTTATTATAAAAAGATTTTTAAAATATATAAGGAGCTAATAGATAAATGCTAGTAGGAATTATGAACAAAGTAATATCTAGAATAAAAAAATCCAACTATGAAATAGATAATAATATTACAGATGGCATTATGTTGGGGATTGTTTTTGAAAAAGGCATAATGATAATAAGAGGAATAAGACATAAATTTTTTTTTAAAAAATCTAAAGGCTTATTATTTATTGGCAAAAGAGTAAGAATAAAGTGCAGGAAAAAGATTTCTTTCCTTGGAACAGCTATAATAGAAGACGGCGTTAAGATTGATGCTCTTTCAAAAGAAGGAATAGAAATTGGAGAAAACTTTTCTCTAGGAAGAAACAGTATAATAGAATGTACAGGAGTAATAAGAGAACTAGGTGAAAAACTAATAATTGGAAAAAATGTTGGAATAGCGGCCAATGCGTTTATCTCCATGAGAGGGACTGTTGAAATTGGTGATGACACAATCATGGGTCCGAATGTAGCTATTCATGCAGAAAATCATATTTTTAATGATTTAAATAAACCTATAAGACAACAAGGTGCTACAAGAAAAGGGATAAAAATCGGAAAAGATTGTTGGATTGGATCGGGAGTTATAATATTGGATGGAGTGACAATAGGTGACGGATGTGTCATTGCTGCTGGAGCAGTTGTAAATAAAGATATCCCAAAATATTCTATTGTTGGTGGCGTGCCTGCAAAAATTATTAAAAATAGAAAGGATATATAAAATGGCAGAAAAAAAACTAAATGGAACAGTAATAGTAACATATAGATGCAATGCGAGATGTACAATGTGTAATAGATATAAAAATCCTTCAAAGCCAGAAGAAGAAATATCTTTAGAAACCATAAAAAAATTACCAAAAATGTATTTTACGAATATAACTGGAGGAGAACCTTTTATTAGAGAAGATTTACAAGAAATAGTAGAAGAATTGTATAAAAAATCGGATCGTATAGTAATATCTACAAATGGTTTTTTTACTGAAAGAATAATTGACATGGCTAAAAGATTTCCCAATATTGGTATTAGGATATCTATAGAAGGATTAGAAAAAACTAACAATGAGATTAGAGGATTAGAAGACGGCTTTAAAAAAGGGTATGAAACGCTAAAAAAGCTTAAAGAAATGGGATTAAAAGATGTTGGCTTTGGAATGACGGTTCAAGATAAAAATGCAAAAGATTTAGTGCCTCTTTACGAGATATCTAACGAACTTGGAATGGAATTTGCTACTGCATCCCTTCATAATAGTTTTTACTTTGTTGAAAACAAAAACATAATTCATGATAGATTAATGGTGGCTCAAAATTTCGAAGACTTGATTAATAGATTATTAAATTCGAAATCACCCAAAAAATGGTTTAGGGCGTATTTTAATCATGGGTTAATTAATTATATTTTCAGTCAAAAAAGATTATTACCATGTGATATGGCCTTTGATACATTTTTCATAGATCCTTTTGGAGATGTTATGCCTTGTAATGGTACATGTGAAAAAGAAGTTATGGGAAACCTTAATGAGAAGCCATGGGAAGAATTATGGAAATCAGAACAAGCTGATATAGTAAGAAATAAGGTAAGAAAATGTAATAGAAACTGCTGGATGATAGGATCGGTTTCTCCAGCGATGCATAAATATATTATAATCCCAACATGGTGGATAATAAGACATAAAATTAAGTTTTGGAAAAATAAAAAATATTCAATGTATGAAAATAAGATAGTAAGATACTTAAAAAAAGGAAAAATATCCAAAGAAGAACTAGACAGATGTTCAACATGTGACAAGAATTGCGTAATTGATAATGGATTATCTAAAGGCTAATAAATTATTATATGGCTAAGAATCATTAACACAAAAATTAATAAAAAGAGTGGTGATACCTTTGAAAAAAGTTCTTTACATATCCAATATTGAAGTACCATATAGAACGGAATTCTTTAACAAATTAGCAGAAAAAACAGATTTAACAGTTGTATATGAAAGAAAGAAATCCTCTAACAGAGACAATACTTGGGCAAAGAGTCAAAAGCCAAATTTTAAAGTGGAATTTTTAAGAGGAATAAATTATAAGAATGAGTATACTATTGATTTGAATATTATAAAATTAATAAAGAATAATAATTACGATTGTATTATTCTAGGTTGTTATAACAGCATTTCTCAAATTATTTTAAATTATTATATGAGAATAAAAAAAATAAAGTTTTTAATAAACATCGATGGAGAATATTTTATAACCAACGGTATAAAGGGGTGGCTTAAAAGACAAATATTAAAAGGTGCTGTTGGCTACTTAGTTGCTGGAAAAACGGTGGCTAGTAAATTTAAAAGAATAATAAAAAACAATAATGTTTTTTGTTATAAGTTTTCTTCGTTAACTAAAAAAGAAATAGAGCAAAATAAACAATTAATAAATAACAGCAATTCTAATACCATATTAATAGTGGGACAATATGAAGAGTATAAGGGGCTAGACATAGTACTTGATATAGCAAAATATTATCCGCAATTTAGGTTTAAATTCATAGGAACAGGGAAAAAAACGGTAGAATTTAATAAAATAATAAAGAAAAAAAATGTAGATAATATTACTACTATTCCTTTTATGAACAAAGTTTTATTAAACAAGGAATATCAAAATTGTAAATGCCTAATATTACCATCTCGAAAAGAATGCTGGGGGTTGGTTATTAATGAGGCCGCATCTTTCGGAACACCAATTATTTCAACTCTTGGAAGCGGAGCAGCAGTAGAGTTTTTGATTGATAAATATGCACTTTTCTTGGCAAAGCCAGGTAATATTAATTCGTTAAAAAACACAATGGATGTCTTCCTAAAATACGAATATAAAAAAGAATACAAAGATTTTTTACTGAAAAAGACAGAACAATATACAATCGAAGAAAATGTCGATAAATATGTAAGCGTAATCGACAAACTGTTCTGATAATAAAGGAGAATTATGAATAAAAAAGTAAATGTTTCTAGTGTTTTTTTAGCCTTAACAACGATTCTTTTTATAGGAAATCTAATAGCCAATTTTACTGGTTGGTTTGCATATTTAATAATATTAATATTAGGCCTAATATCTTCTTATCTAATAAACAATAAAGACGTATTAAGTGCTAATTTTATGTTTGGCTTATTTTTTACATATTCTCTGGCATTTAGTCCAATTATTTTAATGAGTGAGAAAATTACTTTTAACTATAGTTATTATAAAATTATATTAGGAAGTTTTATTTGTTTTCTCTGGGGAGATAAGGTTTTAAGAACACAAAGTATAAAAAAGAAAAGAAATAACACTCAAAAATATATTGACTTTCCTAGGATATATGTCTTAAAACTTTTATTCTGGATTTCTGAAATTGCAAGTTTGGTTTATTTGAAAAATAATTTCAATAACTTGTTTTCTGGAAATCTTAACGTAGGGAGGATCGAGTCAGCATCAGGTAATGGAGCTTTGTTGTATGTTTCACAATTGTCAGTACTACTTATTCCAATGATGTATGACCTTATGAAAAATAACAAACAAAACAACGGTAAAAATCTCTCAAAAGTTGAATTTTATTTTTACTGCTTTATTTCTTGCATATCGCTTCTAATTGCTGGATTTAGAGCACCAATTATCACTATGTTGGTATGCCTAATAATATTACATTTTAAAAAGAATAAAATTAGTACAAAAAAAATAATTAAATATGGAGTAAGTTTAATAATAATAGTAGAACTATTAAGTTTAGCCCGTACAGGTTTATCAACAAATGATTATGGAACACGAATTTCTCCAATAAAATCCATAAGATCAACGTTAATTGTAAATGCGATTAATTTAAGTTATGTTTTTAACGCCTTTCCAAATAATGTTCCTTTTCAACATGGATACACATACTTAATAAACATTTTAATGCTTTTACCAGGACCTGACTTAGATTTCACATTATGGTTAAAGGACAAATTATCTCTGACATTTGCTGGTGGCGGAGTAACGCCAACGATTCTGGGAGAATTCTATATAAATTTTGGGGTAATATCTATATTTATAGGAATGTTTTTTCTAGCGGGAATTGGAAATATTATAACTAAAAAATTCAATGAGAAAAATTATGATTTCCTAGGAGCTTTTTATATTTGGCAATTTGCGCATTGCGCCAGTGGAGGTATAGCAAATGTAATGATATTAGTAATTCTATATACAATAGTTTATAAAATGTTATTCTTATTTAAACCGTTTATAAAAAGAGAGGAAAATAAAATTGAATGATGATATTAATATAAAGGCCGCAAAATCAGGTATTTGGTATTCTATAGGCAATATTCTATTGAAAGGGTGTATGTTTTTTTCTTTGCCTATCTTTACTAGAATAATGAAAACAGATGACTTTGGAATATATAATACATATATGGCATATGAGGGCTTATTAGCAGCTATTTTAGGGTTGGGGTTGTATGGCACTATAAAAAGTGCCAAATTCGACTATAAAGATAGCTTTAACAATTATTTATATTCTATACTATCTTGTAGCTTTTTTTGGCTAATAATTGTTATGTTTTTAATTAATAGTTTATATCCTTTAATAGGAAACTATATTGGATTTTCATTGTTTGAAATAAATGTTTTAATATTACAAAGTTTTGGCACATACTTATTGTATTTTTATGGATCAAAATTGAATATAGAATTTAAGTATAAGTCATATTTAATTATGAGTGCTTTTAATACGTTAATAAATATAGGATTATCTGTTTTATTAATCAATTATGTTTTTCCAAATCAAAGATACTTAGGTAGAATTTTAGGAACAGCTATTCCATTAATACTTATTTCCTTATACATTGTAATAATAGTTATAAAAAATCATACACAAAAGATCGATAAAAATCATATTAAATATGCGTTAGCTATAGGACTTCCATTAATCCCTCATGTTGTTTCACAATCATTATTGTCACAATTTGATAGAATAATGATATCAAAAATGGTTAATTCTTCAAGCGCTGGAATATATAGCTATATGTACACGATGAGCACAATTTTAAATGTATTATGTGTTTCACTTGATAATGCATGGTCACCATGGGTTTTTCACAAGTTAAAAGAAAACAAAAAAATGGAAATCAATAATAAATCGAAAGAGTATATAGGTTTGTTTTTATTGCTTACATTAGGTTTTATATGCGTTACACCTGAAATAGGTAAGATAATGTCAAGCAAGGACTACTGGGAAGGAATAGATTTAATAATACCATTAAGCCTATCAAATTTCTTTATATTCTTATATATGTTGCCAGTTTGCCTAGAGTATTATAATAAAAAGACAAAGTATATTTCGATTGGAACTGTTTTTGCAGCTGTTTTTAATATTGCTCTTAACTATGGGTTTATCATAAAATGGGGGTATAGAGGAGCTGCTTATTCAACAGTAATATCATATGCGTTGTTATTTATTTTTCATTGGCAGATAGCTAAAAAATATAAAATAGATAAGATATATGATTTTAAATTTATTATAAAGTCTTTGATAGTACTACTATTAATAACCACTCCAGTTCTTATAATTAGTAATGTGCTATTAAATGTTATTTATAGATATTTAGTTGTTATTATAATAATGATAATCTTTTTATTAAATTATAAAAAAGTAAAGGTATTAATAAAATGAAAAAAATATTAAAGGTATTATTAAAATTTTTATATATTTTTCCTATAAATTCCCAAAAGTTGTTTCTATTATGTTTTGATGGGACTAAAATTGGTTATGATTCTAAAGCTTTTGCTGAATGGATTAACAAAAATTATTATAACCGATATCATGTTTATTGGGGAGTAAAAGATAAAAAAAGAATTAATAACAAATTAGAAGGTGTGCGTTTTGTAAATCTAAAATCATTTGGAGGACTATTTCACTTATTAACGGCAAAAGTTATTTTCTACAATATTAATCCACCAACCTATGTGCCATACAGAAAAAATCAAGTATTAGTCAATTCGTGGCACGGATACGCATTTAAAAAATGCGGAAAGTATATTACAAATAATTTTGATAGTAATGTATACAATACCAGCGATGCTTTTTTAAGCCATGCAAAGGATTATTCAGAATTCTTAATAAGAGATTCTTTTGAGTTTCAAGGGGAAATACTAGATATCGGAACTCCAAGAAACGATATAATGTTTGATAAGGAAAGAATGGAAAATATATGTAAAAAAGTTAAAGATTTCTATTCAATAGATTATTCGACGAAAATACTAATCTATGCTCCAACATTTAGAAATGATTTTGAAATTGCTGACTCTAATATAAACTATGAGAAATTATGTGAAGTGTTATCAAATAAGTTTAAAGGACATTGGAAGATTTTTTTAAGATTACATCCTATGATTTCAAACAAATTAAAGCTTGATAATGAGAAAATAATAGATGTTTCAAGTTACTCAGACATGCAAGAACTATTGTGTTGCGCAGATCTATTAATTACTGATTATTCGAGCTGCATTTGGGATTTTTCATTATCACAAAAAGCAGCATTTATTTATGCTGATGACTATGAAAAATACAAAAAGAATAGAGGATTATACAAATCTTTTGAAACCAGTCCGTTCCCAGTTTCAAAGAATAATAAAGAACTTATAGAAACTATAGATGGTTTTGATATTCAAAAATATAAAAAGAATTTAAGAGAGTATTTTGAAAAAATAAAATGCTATGAAAAAGGATATGCATGTGAAGAGTTATATAGATATTTAAAGAAAAGAGGATTAAAATGAAAACTATTATAACATATGGTACCTTTGATTTGTTTCATGAAGGACATTATAATATATTAAAAAGGGCAAAAGATTTAGGAGACTATTTAATAGTAGGTGTTACATCTGAAAATTACGATAAGACAAGAGGAAAATTAAATGTTAAACAGTCACTTGTAGAAAGAATAGAAAATGTAAAAAAATCAGGATTTGCAGATAAAATAATAGTTGAAGAATATTTAGGACAAAAAATAGAAGATATAAAAAAATATAACGTAGATACATTTGTAATAGGATCGGATTGGTTAGGAAAATTTGATTATTTAAAAGAGTATTGTAATGTTACTTATTTAGAAAGAACCAAAGGAATATCAAGTACACAACTTAGAAATGCAGAAAGAGGAATCATAAAATTAGGATGTGTTGGGGCTGGAAGAATAGCAAATAGAATGTGTAGAGAATCTAGATATGTAAGCGGAATAAATTTTGACTATGTTTATGGCCGTAATGAAGATAGAATTAAAGAGTTCGCTGAGAAAAATGATTTAAAGTTTTATAGTACGGATTATGATGAGTTTTTGTCAGAAGTAGATGCTGTTTATATAGCTACACCTCATTTAACTCATTATGAATTAGCAAAAAAAGCAATAGAAAAAGGAAAACATGTGTTATGCGAAAAGCCAATCACGCTCTCAGTAAAAGAAACAACCGAATTATATGAATTGGCTAGAAAAAACAAAGTGGTTTTATATGAAGCTATAAAAACAGCATATGCGCCAGCATTTAGTAGGTTAATTGCATTAGCTAAAAGTGGGATAATAGGTCAAATAAAAGATGTAGATGCCACGTTCACTAAATTATTATTGGATAAATCATTAAGGGAATTCTCAAAAGAACAAGCAGGAGGAAGTGTTACAGAATTAGCAACATATCCATTAATTGCAATAATAAAATTATTAGGAACCAATATTAAAGATGCTAAGTTCTATTCTTATTATGATGGGCAAGAAGTGGACATGTATACTAAAATAATTATAGAATATGATGATGCAATAGCTACAGCACAAGTTGGACTAGGAGTAAAAAAAGAGGGAGAATTGATTATAGCAGGTACGAGAGGATATATTGTTGTACCTGCCCCATGGTGGAAAACTGAATACTTTGAAGTTAGATTTGAAAATACAAATCAAGTTGATAAATATTTTTATAAATTTGAAGAAGATGGTTTAAGATATGAAGTGGCTGAATTCTTAAAATCAATAGTTAATGGAAATGATAACATTTTCTTAAAAGATGAAGAGAGCATTAAAATTTCAGAAATAATAGAGAAATTCCGAGATAACAAAAGAACAAAAATGTTAAAATAAAAGAATTTTCAAGACCACAGTTGACATAAACAAAACCCAGTAGTAAAATTAGGTATATTTATTGATAATTGGAGGAAAACATGAATAAAGGTTTATCTGAAAAGGTATTACAAATGGCTGAAAAGTCAGCATATCCTATTGAAATAAAACATGCTAATGGTACAGATACTATTATTATTGGATACAATCAACAAACAGGAAAATATGGAATATCTTTTACCAAAGATGGTGAAAATAAAAATATGAAAATAGGTGTATCCAAAGATGATATGCTTTCATATATGACTAATCCATCTTTTGAAGCTGATTTGACAAGAATAAGTAGAGAGATAGAAGAAAAAGAAGAAGCATATAAAGCATTAAGAAGAAAATTATTTGCTGAATTAGATGTTGAATCTCTTCCAAAAGAAGAAAAAGAAAACGTAAAAGCAGCTATTGAATATCTAACACAAGTTCCAGATTACACACCAACTTATCCTACTATAGGAGTAGGAAGCAAACAAGAAGGGGAAAAACTTCTAAATCAATATATTAGAGTTGGAAATGAATTTGATAGAACTCAAGCAATAGCACTTCAATTAGTATCAAGAACAACAACTCCTAAAGGAACAGAAACAGAACATAGAAGAATGGGACTTAAAGATTTAATAATGTTCCTAAAAGGCGATAAAGAAAAAGAAACAGATAGAAATGTAAAAATAAGAGAAGAATAAAAAAGAAAGACGACAGGCCGAAGGCCCGTCGTCTTTTGCTTTAGTCAGATTCTACTTGCCTTTTTGAGGCAAAGTGTGCCCAGATCTTTATGAATAGGAAGCTTGGCAGAAAAAATAGGTTGTGTACCCCAGTAATCTGCTTTGGCGACCAAGAATCTGGATATCTGACCGGTGGGAAATCAATATAATACTTCCCTTCAGTATCGAGACGATAGATGTCTATAGCTCCGATAAGAAGAGATTCAAAGAAATAAAATATAAGTCCGAATAGCATTACCTTCCCTTTCTACAAACATAAGCAATAGCTTACAAATATATTATATCATGAATTGATGGTTTGTTCAAAAAGGCTGGCTCAAATCCTTTAAGTAGAGGGAAAAGTTGAATCATAGCATAAAAAGTATTATAATTACTTAGATTTCAATCTAGGAGTATTATATGGAAAAACACAAAAGAACAAGAATAATTATATCAGGAATAGCTGTTATTATATGGATGATAGTAATTTTTATATTTTCAGCGATGACAGGAGAAGAATCTGGAAACTTAAGTTCGGGATTAGTACATGCACTTCTTAAAAACATCCCTTTTTTAGCTGAAAGCGAACTAGCACACTTAGTTGTAAGAAAACTAGCACATATGACAGAATATGCTATTTTCTGTTTGTTAATTATAAATTTAGAAAAACAAATAGGTTTTAAGATTAGATTAAAACACATTTTGATTGGAATTTTTATTTCGTGTATTTATGCTATGACAGATGAATATCACCAATCATTCGTAAATGAAAGAAGTGGGAATATAATAGATGTCGGAATAGACACTTTAGGAGCAGCAATTGCTGGAATAATAGTATTTATAGTAAGCAGATTTAAGAACAAAGAAAAGGATGTATAATGAAAAGAATAGAAGATATGATAGGAGATAAATTATGTGATATAGCAAACTATCTTTTATCATTAAAATATAAACCAGACATTACAATAGATAAAGTAACAGATCTAGATGAAAAAGCAATTGATGAATTAATAGCAAGATATGGAATTGAGGGTGTAATAATAGATGTTGATGAAACATTAAGATCACAGATGCAATCAATTCCACAGTGTAATAAAGACTGGATTGAAAAATTAAGAGGTAGACTTAAAGTTATTATTTTAAGTAATGGAGTAGATAGAGAAGTAGAAAGATATTTTACAGATAGAGGAATAGACTATGTAGGTTTTGCTATGAAACCATTAAAAAGAAACTTTAGAAAAGCATGTCAAAAAATGGGAGTCTCACCAGATAAAGTACTAGTATTAGGAGATAGTCTTTTTGATGATATATATGGTGGGAAAAGAAATAATATGAGAACAGGTTTAGTTAAAAGGAAAGATACAGAAAGAGGAGAATAAAGAGACTCCTATATGATGTGATGTTAATAAAAAGTTACTTTAAATTTATAATCTAAAGTAACTTTTTTTATTATAATTAGTCTAATAACCAAAGGAGTAAAATATGGATAATCTGAATCAGGATATCTATAATAAATATTTTAATATTGTAAATAAATATTGCTTAAAACTGACAGAGGATACATATGCTGCAGAAGATATTACACAAGAGACTTTCTATAAAGCAATAAAGAATATTGATAAATTTAAAGGTAATAGCAGTATCTTAACATGGCTTTGTACAATTGCTAAAAATATTTATTATACAGAATATAAGAAAAACAAAAGAGTAATCTTCTTTGATGAAATAGACTATAGTAACCTTAGAAGTGAAGAAAACATAGAAGAGGAAATAATAAGCAAAGATGAGAAGGCAGTAATGAATTATCTGCTAAGCATTTTAGATGAGAATACTCAAAAAGTAATATTACTTAGAATAAAAGAAGAATTATCTTTTAGAGAAATAGGACTAATAATGAATAAATCTGAAAACTGGGCAAGAGTTACTTTCTATAGAGGTAAAAGAAAAATGGAAAGGAGTGGTAAAGATGAACAAGAGTAATGAATGTAACATTGTAAAAGATCTTCTTCCAAGTTATATTGATGGATTAACAAGTAAAGAATCTAATATTTTTATTAAGAATCATTTGTCTAATTGCACAGAATGTAAAAAAGAGCTGGACTATATGAAAAAAGATAATGAAAGCAAAAACGCTGAAAAGGAATATATAAATTATGCTAAAAAAACACAAAGTAAATTTAAAGCATTAAAAACTATAGCTGTGGTTTTTATGATATCTACAATTATATTTTTAGCATTATTTTTAAGAATGGTATGGTTTAATTATTTAAATTTATCAAAAGATGCAATAGAAAATGGTAAAGAACTATATGATGCTTATCAAAGAATATATGAATTAGAAGAAGAACTTGGAATAAAACATGAATAATAATTAGAATGATAAAAATATAGTTTAACTATATAATAAAGAAAAGAATAAAAAGTTTTATACTTTTTGTTACTTTTCTTTTTTTATTGCCAATATATAGATGAAAGATATCTTTTTAAATAAGGAGAGTTTAAACTTAAATTGAAAGAAAGAAAAATTAAAGAATACTATTTTAATAATAAGTTAGATTTAGAAAAAATAATAGAAGATTTTTCAGGCTATATGGGAACCATTATAGATAATATGTCTAAAAGAACTATTTCAAATGAAGATAAAGAAGAAATAGTATCTGATGTAGTGTTTATCCTTTGGAAGAATACTTATAAGTTAGATTTAGATAAAAATATTAGTTCATATATAGCAGGAGTAACTAGAAATGTTGTAAAGAATTATTTGAAGAAAAGAAGAATAACTTTTGATATTTCTGATTATGAGAACAATTTAGTAAGTTTTGATGAGATTAAGCTTCTAGATGAAAATATAGAAGAAATTATAAATATAGAAAAGAAATTAGATTCACTAAAAGAAATAGATAAACAAATCTTTATAGATTTTTATTATTCTTCTAAATCTATAAAAGATATAGCTAAAGAAAAGGGTATGACAGAATTTAGTGTAAAACAAAGACTTTATAGAATAAGAAATAAAATTAAAAAAGAGGTAAGAAAAAATGGATAAATCAAAAATATTAGAAAAAGTCCAAATGAAAATAGCTATATCTAATGTTAAAGGAGAGGATATAGTAGTGGAAAAAGAAAAAACATATATTGGCAGAAAACTAGCCTTAGCTGCATGCGTTTTAGCTTCTATGACAGGTATAGTTTTTGCAAAAGATATTTCAAGCTTTTTTACAAATCATTTTGGACCTGGAGCAAGTGATGGAGTACAAACTGCAGTAGAAAACGGATATATAAAAGAAGTAGAGCCAGTATTTATTGAATCAGATGGAATAGAATTTTCGGTAGAATCATTCTTAATAGATGACTACAATTTAGACATTAACTTTAGAATGAAAGTATCTGATAAATACGATAGCAAAGTAATGCAAGGAGCTGTTTTACAAGACCTAAAAGTATTAGATGAAAATGGAAAAATAGTATTTGCGACTATGGAAGTAGAACAAGAAATGGCAAGAGAAAATGGAACACTTGGAACAGAAAAATTTGAGCCTCAGTTCTGGGGAGGATACAGCATGGGAGGTGACATTGTAAATGACAATGAATTAATATACCACTTAGTAGCATTCGGATCAGAAGAACATAAGATAGCTAGTGCTAAAGAACTAAATATTTCATTTTCAAAGATATTTATAAAGAAAGACAATAATGAAAATATAATAAATACAACATATGAAGGAAATTGGAACTTTAAACTTGATGTTCCTGAAGAAATGTATAATAGAGAAAATATAGTATACAAAGTTAAAAGTTGTAATGATAAAAATACTGTAGTAGGATATGCTTATCTTTCAAATACGGCTTTAAAAATATCAATACCAGAAACTACAACTGATAAAGTAGATTATGAGCTATTACATACCCAGTCTCCAAAGAGCATTTTTGATAAACAAGCTCTTCAAAAAGAGTATGTTGAAAATCAAGAAGGAAAAAGATTTGAACCTTCGGCAAGAAGTGACGGAGATGGAGGATATAGTCTACCAGCAGGAGAACAAAATAAAATAATTAATTATTCACAAACATTTAATTTAACAAAATTTGATGCAACAGATGTATTAACAGTTCATATATTTACTAACAAAGGTGAAGAAATAATTATTGAGTTAGAAAAAACTAAATAAAGTTTGAAGTAGATATTAATAATAAAAAGCAAGAATCATTTAGATTCTTGCTTTTTATCTCTATTTGCAACATTTTTCTTTTTTATGTTTATCTTAATATTTCACTTTCAAAAAATCTTTCCTGAAATTCTGTTAAAGCTCTTATTTGATCATCTGTATAATCTTTATCTTCTGGCACTAATACTAGTTTATCATCATTATCATTTGTTCTATGTATTATTGCAATACATTTTCCAGTGAAGCTATTTACTGGTTCAAATACACCTAAAATGTAACAGTCTAATTCTTCGCCATCACCACTTATAGTGCCTGGCACATATCCATAATTTACAGGATAAATAAATCCATGTTTTGGATGTTTTGTTCCGAATGGTCTATCAATCTTAACATCTAAAACTTGTCCTAAATACTTTTTGTTTTCCATATTCCACCTCTACTTATTAATAATAATTTGTTAAATTCTGTATTACTTAAAGTAGCAATTTCATTAGGAGTAACATTAAATTGTATATATTATATTTACCACTTTAAAAGATTTTTTTAAAGTAGTTTTATAAATATTTTTAAATAATAATTTAAGAAAGAGACAATCAACCAATAAAGTTGTAAAAACCCTAATATTGTTATATAATCAGCCTTAAGAAAAACGAGGTGAAGAATATGCAAAAGAATAAAAAAGTTGTAGTTTTAGGGGGAGGAACAGGAACATCAGCGATTGTTAGAGGCCTAAAGTATTTCCCTGTTGATCTAACATGTGTTATTACCGTATCTGACAATGGAAGAAGTACGGGAAGACTAAGAAAAGAATTTTCTACACCAGCAGTTGGAGATATAAGAAAAGTATTAAGTAATTTATCAACTCTTCCAGATGAAGTAAGAGACGTTATGGAATATAGACTAAAAGGTGAAAGTGAACTTTCAGGTCATGCTCTTGGAAACTTAGTTCTAACATCACTTATTACAGAAACAGGAAGACTAAAAACAAGTATTGAATATTTAAGTAAAATCTTAGATGTTAAGGCTACAGTTTTACCTATATCTGAAGACTACTTAACTTTAATGGGAGAAACTACAGAAGGTGAAATAGTTGAAGGAGAAGATGAAATAACTCATGCAAATAAAAAGTTTGTAAGACTATTTTATAAAGAAGAACCACATGTATTACCAGAAGTAATTAAAGCTATAAAAGAAGCAGACCTTGTTATATTAAGTGCTGGAAGTTTATATACATCTGTAATACCAAATATTATTTGTAAAGATGTAATAAAAGCAATTCAAAAAACTGATGCTAAAGTAATGTACATATGTAATGCTATGACTCAACCAGGAGAGACAGAAGGTTTTGGAGTATCAGATCACGTTAAAAAATTAGAACAATATATTGGTGAAGACCAAATAGATGTAGTAATAGCAAGTAATACTAAAATATCTAAAGCAATGATTAAAAAATATGCAGTTGAAGAACAAAAAGATCCAGTTAAGATAGATAGAAGAAAAATTGCAAAACAGAATTATGAACTAATAGAAGATGATATTATTACAACAGAAGATGGAACAATTAAACATAACAGCTTAAAGGTAAGTTCAATTATATTCTCATACCTAATGAGATAAATAAACTTAAAATTAAAAGGGGCTATCATGGAAGAAAAGATAGAAAAATTTAAGAAAATAATAGAAGAATCTAATAACATAGTTTTCTTTGGAGGAGCAGGAGTATCCACAGAAAGTGGTATACCAGACTTTAGAAGTAAAGATGGACTTTATAATATGAAATATAAATATCCTCCAGAAGAAATTCTTTCTAGGACTTTTTTTGTAAATCACACAGAAGAATTTTATGAGTTCTACAAAGACAAATTAAACTCTTTAAAATATGAACCAAACATAACTCATAAGGTACTAGCTAAACTTGAAAATATGGGCAAATTAAAAGCTGTAGTGACACAAAATATTGATGGGTTGCATCAAAAAGCAGGAAGCAAAATTGTATATGAACTTCATCGGAAGTGTTCTTAGAAATTATTGTACCAAATGTGGTAAGTTCTATGATGCAGAATTTGTATTTTCATCTAAAGGAATACCAAAATGTGAATGTGGAGGAACTATAAAACCAGATGTTGTTTTATATGAAGAAGCATTAGATGAAAAAACTGTAGAAGATGCTATTTTAGCAATTTCTAATGCAGATACATTAATAATAGCTGGAACATCGCTTACAGTATATCCTGCAAGTGGACTTATTTCATATTTTAGAGGTAAAAACCTAGTATTAATAAATAGAGATTCAACTCCATTTGATAATAGAGCAGACTTAGTGATAAATGAATCTTTGGGAAATGTTTTTTCAAACATATAATAATAAAAGCTGAAAGATTATTCTTTCAGCTTTGTTTTTTTATTTTATATCATTTTTTATTCTTCTACATCTTCTTCAACATCAGCAGGTGGAGGAGTAGGCTCCTCACTTGGCGAAGTTGAAGGTGTTTCTGAAGGAATCTCTGTAGGTGTGGGATTTTGAGTTTCTGCAGGAGTAACTGATGGAGTAACTGATGGTGTAATTGTAACTTCTGGAGTAGTAGTTTGGCTTGGAGTAACAGTTGGCTTTACAGTAGGCTCTACAGAAGGTGTAGGTGATGGTTGATTTCTCCATGGATTATTTCCATCTGGATCTGTTGGATCCCAACCATGACATAATTCATTTGAAGATATTTTTCTAGCACCAGGTTTTCCAAGAGGTCCTGCACTAGATGAATCTGAATAGAATTCAACCATTGTCCCAGATCCTATATTGTTATATATCCACAATGCATCTGCAACTGTTAGTCTAATACATCCCATACTACAGCGAGTACCTAATTTATCATATTCCCACCATTCTAAAGACCCTGGATCATAGTTCTTTTTATATGGAACTGAGTGGAATAATATATTTCCTTTAATTCTTGTTGCATATTGTCCGTAAACACCACCAAATAATGTTGCCCAACGCCATTTACCAGATGTTTTATAAGTACCAGAAGCAGGTGTTGCAGTTCCTGTTGAACAAATCATAGCTTTAACTGGTATTGTATAATTTCCATCTGAATCTTGAGTATATACTGTAACACAATTTAATGCATTGTTTATTCTAATAAAATAAGGCATACCATTAGATTTTTTAGCTGTTGTTGTAACTGTTTGATTTCTTTCATTTTTTGTAGTTACTTTAACTTCTTCAGCTTCAATAGGTTCTTCTTCCTCTTCTTCTAAAGACTCTAAATCTTCCAAAGATAGAAAAGAATCATCATCTTCAGGAATATCTAAAGCTTCAATCTTTTCTTGCTTTTTCTCTGGCATTTGAGCTACAGCTTTATTAGCTGAAGCTTTATCTAATTGTATTTTTATAGCAACTACAGCGCCTATAACGATTGCTAAAGTAGCTACTGTAAAAAAAGTAATTAAAAATTTTTTATTATGGAAAAGTTTCATAGCATTTCCTTTCTTAAATTATTACTTTGAATAGTATATCATATTCATGTGATATTAACAAGGTAAAACAGGCATAAAATAAGGATAAAAAAAGATTAACAAAATCATAAAAACCCTTGAAAAATAACAGTATTTTTATATATAATAATATAGTCTAAAAACGAAATAAAAAAACATAGGAGTAGTTATGGAAGAATTAGATTTAAAGAAATTGTTTACTATGTTTTGGACAAGAAAAATTCAAATAATAGTAATCGTCATAGTCTTTGCTCTAATAGGAGCAATTTACACATTAGGTTTTACAATGCCAGTTTATAGTGCAAGAACTACACTTCTTTTGGCAACACAACAAGGAACTACTGAAAACAGTGGTACAATGAACACAGATGTAACATTAAATACCAAATTAGTTTCTACATATTCAGAGCTAATCAAAAGTAATGATGTACTAAGAGAAGTTAAACAAAACTTACACAGTGACGTTAGTGAAAACCAAATGAAGAAAAACATTAAAGTTAGCTCAGTAAAAGACACATCAATAATTGAGATAACAGTATTAAATGAAAGTGCATCAGTAGCAGCAGATATAGCAAATGAAATAGCTAATGTTTTCTCTGATAAAGTCAAAGACTATTATAAAATAGATAATGTTCACGTAGTTGATAAAGCTGAACCTTCAAATAGCCCATCAAACATCAACCATAGAAGAGATATTTTAATATTTACATTAATAGGTATAGTAGTTTCAGTATTATATGTATTACTATCTAATCTATTTGACACAACAATATCTGTTCAAGATGACTTTGAAAAAGAATATGGAGTTACAGTTTTAGCTGAGATTCCAACATGTGATTTTGAGGGATTAGCAAAAAGAAAAAAAGGAGGTAAAAGAAGATGAAAAAAGAACTTATAGTAAGTCAAGACCCTAAATCTCCTATTTCTGAAATAATTAGAACATTAAGAACAAACTTACAATTCTTTAGTACAAAAGGAAAATTAAAAACATTACTTTTAACATCAACAATGCCTTCAGAAGGTAAGAGTTGGGTTTCTTCTAACTTAGCAATTGCATTTGCTCAAGCTGGAAAAAGAGTAATATTAATAGATGCTGATATGAGAAAAGGAAGACTATATAAAATGTTTGATATAGCTCAAACACCTGGACTTTCTAATTATCTATCAGGTATTGATGAAAAAGAAAATGCAACCGAAAGAGAAAAAGATAACAATCTTATAAATCACCTTCAAACAACTGAAGTTGAAAATCTATTAGTTATGTCAGCAGGAAATGTACCACCAAACCCATCAGAACTTTTAAGTACTGAGAGAATGGTAGACATGCTAGAGAGAATGAAACAAGTTAGTGATATAGTAATTATAGATGGTACACCAAACCAATTAGTTACAGATGCATTAATTATTTCAAGAATGGCTGATGCAACAGTTGTAGTAACAGCAGATAAAAGAACTAAAAAAGAAGACTTAAAGAAAGTTATCAATAACATTGAACAAATTGGTGGAAAAGTTGCCGGAATAGTTATTAATATGATACCAACAACATATAAAATTTATGAGAAATCATATTATTATGGATCTAGTTCTAAGGCAAAAGTTAAAACAGGGAAAAGAACGGCAGATCCAAAGAAAAGTGATTACTCAATGATGGGAGAAAATGATGATTGATATTCATTCTCACATCTTGCCAGAGATTGATGATGGATCAAGAGACATTGATGAATCAGTTGAAATGATAGGAGAAGCAGCAGAAGCTGGATTTGACACAATCATTTCAACTTCTCATTATATGGAAGACTACTATGAAGCAGATGTGCAAAGAAGAACTAAGTTAATAAAAATATTGAAAGATGAACTTAAAGAAAACAATATTGAAATGGACCTAGAACTTGGTAGTGAAATTTATATTACAGATAATATAAATAATTACTTAAAAGAAGGAAAGGCATCAACACTTGCAGGTTCAGACTATGTTTTATTTGAGTTTCCTTTGAATGCAAAACCACAAAACATGTTAGATTTAGTATTTGAAATTCAAAAAGGAAGAAAGCTTCCTATTTTAGCACATCCAGAAAGATATAGATTTATTCAACAAGATCCTGAAATTTTATATGACCTAATAGATAGAGGAGTGTTAATGCAAACCAACTATCGGAAGCTTTGTTGGAAGATATGGTAGAGAAGCAAAAGACCTTGCAATTAAGATGCTTAAAGCTAACATGACACATCTTTTAGGCTCTGATTGCCACAGACATAAAACAGTATTTTTAGAAGTTCCAGAAGCAATAGAGATAGTAGATAAAATAGCTGGCAAACAAAAGAGAGTTGAACTTACAGAAATAAACCCAAGACGTATTTTAGAAAATGAAAGAATAGAAATAGAAGAACCATATGAAATGAAAAAATCATTTGGTGAAAAAATAAAAGGAATATTTAAAAGATAAAAGAAAGCTTAAAAGCTTTCTTTTTTAGTTATAAATATACAAAAAAAAAGAAGGTCCTGCACACTGGTTAGGTGCGTGGGACCTCTTAGCCTTAGAAGATCAGAAATGAAACTTACCATTGATTAGATCTTCCAAGATGGGTGCGTTGTTCGGAAAAATCAAACCTTCCTGAAGGAGATAAGAAATCTCCGAAACATCAAACCACTCAAGGCTCTTCGTCTCGTTTGTGGACATTACCTCTTCCTGATGGGAGCACGCATCATAGTCAATAGAAAAAACAACGACCGTGTGATGCACCACATCCCCGCTTGGATACACTGTTATGTGACGAGTGCCAGCATATACATCTAGGAGGTCAAAGTACTCTGCCTCAGCAAGAATACCTGACTCTTCGTAGAGTTCACGCACAGCACACTCTCTATATGTTTCATAGAGCTCAATACCGCCACCTAAAAGACCAACACCGTTTCCATCTAATCTATTTTGAAGAAGATAAAATGTTGAGGCTCCCTCTCTTTTGTAGACAATAATACCCGTACCGGGAAGTTCAAGAGGAAAATTTCCTACAAGACTCCGAAGTGTTTTGACGTAATCCATCGTTTAGCACCTCCCATAGGCTCATACGCCATATGCTAGTATTATACCACATTTTTAGGGCTTTTCCAAATTTCAACACTTGAAAAGACAGGGATAGAAGTAAAATTACAAAAAAATATTTACATAACATGGTTAAGTATTGTATAATATATGCGTTAAATATTAATTAGAAGGAGATTTCCTGCAATTATGAAAAAAATGAGTCCTAAAATGTTGGTTGTTTTAATACTTGCATTTTTTGTAGTTGTTGGATTACTAGCAGCTATTACAGCCTTAGCTAGTAAAGAAAAAAAGCCAGCAACACCTACACAATTTACAGAAGTAAATAAAGTTGATGAAAATCAAGTAACAAACGAACCAGTAATTACAACAAACAATAATACTAATAATCAAGTTACAAATGAAGTTCCAGATGGACCACGAGGTGAAGGCACTGGATTTGATGATTACGACGGATTAAATGTAGATTTAGAATCATATATAGAGGATGAAGAAATTACTTCAATTACAGCATATTCTGCAGCAGGTATGAATATGGAAGAAGCTAAAGATGATATTGATTTTGAAAATCTATATAAAACAGAATTATCTTCATCAGAAGTTAAAGATTTAGTAAAGGAGTTTACAAAAGCCTTTAAAAGTGAAAAACGTACAACTTATGATTTGGGTGATGAATTAGAAGGATTGTATGCAAGAAAAATAATAGTACTAAATGATGATGTATATTTTGGTATTAATGAAGAATATGCATATGCAAGAAATAAATCAGACTTAGAGGTATTTGAAATAACAAATAGCTTAAAGAAATTTGCTTTGGATATTCCGCAAGATGTAGATGCTGATTTTAATTCATTTAAACTTTCTTTAGGGGATTTAGACTATGATATTAACTTTGATGATCCTGGAGAAATAAGACAAATTAAAGAAAACTTCTATTCATATGAAATAGATGAAAAACTAGCAAGTTATGAATTTGTTGGATATATGGAATTTGAAAATGGTAACAGATTAGATATATATGAAGATGATGGAATATATATGGGAGAATATCAATCTGGAAGAGATGTAAATACAGTAATGCTTAATAATGAAAGTATTGGTAAAATATTAGACATTGTAAATGAAGCATTAGGTAGATAAAACTAATAAGACTCCGGCCTTTTAAGGCAGGAGTCTTACTTGATTTACACCCCAAGAGGTGTTATAATTGAAATGGAATCTGATGGCGAGGTAATCTACCCCACCATTATTCAAGATTCATTATATGAAGAAAAAGCATTTCCTCATAAACTAAGCGTTGGGGCTAAGTTTAAAGAATGGGAAATGCTTTTCTATTTTCGTATCCAGTAAGTATATCTTGAATCCTAGAGTATAGGATGAAAGTGAATTCATTCACTTTTTCAGACTGCCAGCAAGTGGCTATAGTCATGTTGATATCACGAAAGGCGTCTAAGACGTCCTCGAAATCCTGATCAAAAATACGGAAAGTATTTGATTCCTCTTCTTTATGGCAAGACAATAGACGATAGTAGATCACAGATAGGCATTCATACGCATCATAGATTTCATGACGACTAGATAGAATCTCCTCGAAAGAATATTCTTCATAATCGTTTTTAGCTACGATAGGTAGTTTCCCTTCTATTAATCCTTTATATCTATTAATCTCGAACTTGTAATTTACACTTTTATTATAATCTTTCATATTATCAATCTCCTTTAATTTAAATTTCTTTAAAAAAAAGAATCTTGAATAATGAAAATAAAAGGTAAATCACCCCAACCATCTTACATTTCAATGTTCTATATGCTAAAAACTAGCACGTAATTATTATACCACACATAGGGATTTCTTACAATTTAGTAAAAAATAATAAGAATACTAATTGAATATGAAAACTAATTCATATATAATGTACACATATAAAAAATCTTTTTGTGGAGGAGAAAAATGGTAAAGTTACAAGCTGCAAAATGTCCTAGCTGTGGTGCAGACATTCAAGTAAACGAAAAATTAGAAAACACTATTTGCCAATATTGTGGTTCTACAGTTTTAGTAGAAGATGCAATAGAAAAATACAAGATTGAAATTTCAGGAAACGTAAAAGTTGAAGGAATAAAAGGTAGAAATGATAAAATAGAACAAGCTAAAAAACATCACAAATATGATGAATTAGATAAAGCTAAAAATCTAATAAAAGAAATAGTTAAAGATGATGAATTTGATACTGAAGCATATTGTGAACTTCTTAGAATAGATATAGATATGCTAAATAATCAACTAGAATTTGATAAGTCAAGAGGACCTGAAGTTCAATGGCAAAAGTATTTAGTTCTTAAAGAAGCATTTGATACTTATGACAGAATTAATAAAATAGATGAAAACAAAATAGCTCAAAAAGAATTAAAAGACTATTTAGATGATATAGAAGACTATCAAGCATATCAAAAAGAATTAGATGAAGACGAAGAAAGATTTGCTAAAGTATATGCAAAACATAGAGAACTAGCAGAGAAAGCTAGAAAGATTAATGATGAAACACAACAACAATTATTATCTGCTTTTAATGAAGTATTTGGAACAAAAATGAGTACATATGGAACTCTTGTAACTGATTATATTTTCAGAAAAGATGGTACTTTAGTTGAACCTAATAGAACAACATATTATGAACCAAGCACTATTACAACATCTTCAGATGAAATGGAAGAAAGAATTAAACTTTATCTTTCAAAAGCAGAAGAAATAGTAAATAAAAGAGCTAAAAAAAGTATTTTTATGAGTAGATTTTCATTTGCAGGTAGCCTTATAGCAGGACTTATAAGTGGAGCATTTGCAGCAGTATTAGGAGGATATACAATTTCTCTATTTATAAATGGACACATCTTTGGTGCAATACTTATGATTATATTTGTTGATTCTTGGCTATTTTTATATCCTGCTATGTTTTCTCTTGGATGCTTCTATAATGCTTTTGCAACCTTAAAACATAAAAAGACAGTTAAAGAAACATTGAAAAATGATAATAAAGAATAATAAGTTCATTTACTAAAGTAAAAGACCTAGACTTTATAATAGTTTGGGTCTTTTACTTTTTTTATGGGTTGAAAAAAAAGGCCAAACTGGTATATAATCATAAAAAAGATTTTAGGAGACATTTATGATATTAGCATTAGTAGGTGTAACAGGAGTTGGAAAAACATACTTCAAAGACAAAATAGTTGAAAAGCTAGGATTTAAAAGAGTAAACACTATAAGAACAAGAAAAATAAGAAAAGGTGAAGAGCAGGGAAAAGCCGGGCTTTTTTTGTCTAAAGAAGAATTAGATAAATTAGATAAAGAAGGAAAACTTGCTTATAGATTTTCAGTCTTTGGTGGAGAATATGCTTATCTAAAAGATGAAATCTTTACAGATGAGAATATGGTATTTGAAATGCACTATACTACTATCTATGATTGGAAAAAAGTATGCCCAGATATTAAAACAATTTATATTCTTCCAACAGATATAAACTTAGCTATAGAAAAAACCAAAGAAAGAAACCTTTCACCTGAAAAAGAAGAAGAAAGAATAAAAGAGTTAGAAGAACATTATAATAGAATAATGAGTGATGAAGAACTTAAAAAACAGTTTGACTATATTGTTTATAATAATTATGATAAAGATTCATTAGATAAGATTTTAAGCTTAGTAAAAAGCATAATGTAATTTGAAAGGATTTTTTTATGGCAAAAGAATTTTTTACAGTTGATGAAAATTATAATGAAATAATTGAAAATGCTTTAAAAGAAGAATTTGATAATATAGAAATAAAACATATAGATTTTATTCCAACTGGTTGGACAAACATTGTTTATGAAGTAGAGACAAACAAAGGTAACTTCTTTTTTAGATTTCCAAGAGATTCTTTTTGGGAAAGAACTATTGTTAAAGACTATGAATTTGCAAAATACATAAATGGTAAAACTTCTTTTAAAACAGTAGAATTAATTCTAAAAAAGGATAAGGGAAGACCATTTTCTATGCATAAAAAAATAGAAGGTGTTCCACTTGCTAGCAAAATGAATGATTTAGATGAAAAAGAAGTAAAAAAGGTTAGTAAACAGATAGCTAAATTTATGCATGAAATGCATAATCTAGAATATAAACCAGAAGAAATATTCTCTATAGATAATATCGGATTAGATCTTCAAGATTTCATAACAGAACTATTAGATAAACATGTATCAAAAGAAGATAATGAATTTTGGAAAAATCAAAATTTTAAAGAAAGCTATGAAAACAATTGCTTAGTACATGGCGATTTAAATTCAAGTAATATTCTTTTAGACGAAAATAATAATATAGCAGCTGTTATAGATTTTGGATTTGGAGGATTTGGAAATAAATATTGTGACATATCTAGAATTATAGGTAGATGCCCAGAAGAATTTAAGAAAGAAATTGTATCTAGCTATGAAGAATTAGAAGAAAAAGATTTAGATAAGTCTTTAGTTGATAAAAATATTTCCACATGGTCAAAAATAGATTCTGGATATATCAACTATATGAGAAAAATAGGAATATATAAGTAAACAAAAAGCACTTATTTTAAGCAAAATAAGTGCTTTTTTTGGCCATTTATTCTTGAAAACGGACCACTTGTCGCTAATTTAACTAAAAGGGAAAAATATGTAGTATAATCTTTCTAAAGGAGATAGAAATATGGATATCGAATTAAAAGTAGATGATAAATACAAAGGTACAAAGATAATAATAGAAACAGACAAAATAGATGATAAACTTTCTAGAATTATTGATACTTTAAAACAGGAAGAAATAAAAATTAAAGTATATGAAGATGAAGAAACATATCTTTTAAATGTTAAAGATATAAAATCAGTATACTCAAACGAGAAAAAAGTATTTGTTAGTACAGAGCAAAAAGAATTTACTTCTCGTCAAAGATTATACGAATTAGAAGAGATTCTTCCTAGAAAAGACTTTGTAAGAATATCTAACTCTGAAATAATAAATTTAAATAAAGTAAAGAGTATTAATACTAAGATATCAGGAACAATAGTTATTACTTTTTACGATGAAACTAAGACATATTCTTCTAGAAGATATATAAATAAAATTAAAGAAGCTCTAGGATTATAGAGCGAAGAAAGTAGAGGTGATCTATTATGAAAAAACATCTAAAACCAATGGTAGGATTTACAAAAGGTATAGTTCTATTAGCACTTACATATGTTTTAATTGGTGCTGTAGATGGAAATCCAAATTATACTGAAGAAATAATGAAACTTACAGATTATAGATATTTATTAGCACAAGTAATTTTTGCTGGAATGAGTGGTGTGATAATAGCATACATGGTAGCATTCTTTATAGAATTTACTAAAAAAGGAACTAATGGTAAAGTGCCAAAAGTTAAAGATTTAGCTATATACTTAGTTCAAACCGCAGTAGCATTTGGACTATGCTTCGTAATATCAAATTTATTAGATAGAAGAGGAACATTAAATGGATATGTTGGCAGCATATTTTATGGACTAGCAACACTTGCAATGTGTGTAGTAATATTAGCAGTAGCTATAAAGTATTCAGTTGAAAATGCAAAAATTAATAAAGAATTAAGAAGAAGAAATAGCAAAAGAAATCAAGAAAATACTAATGAAGAATAACATAAATAAAAACAAGATTTAATCAAAAGCCTTATATGAAAAAACTAAAAATATAAAAAATGATTAAAAAAGTTAATATAAATATAAAAAAGACGAGCTAACTCGTCTTTTTATTTTATTAAATCATAGGAATTACTTTTATAACAATCATGAAAACTGTAAACAAAAGCCATAATCCAGTAAGTGCTCCAAGGCCCATCTTCATTCCATTTCTAGAATCATGATCTGTTATTTTATTTTGTACAGCTGTATTAATTAGTAATAATACAACTAGTGGAACAACTGTATAAATAATAGTTTGAATTAAACTCCATTCTTGCAGAAATGTTGGTAACATATCAACTATTTTATCCATATAAAACTCCTTTGTAAAAAATAATTATCTTATTTCAAAAATATTGTAGCACTAATTTTATTTTTTTTAAAGAATAGTATATAATGTGAAAAAATGAAAAAGGAGAAATAAATATGGCAAATGAATTAGTAATAAAAAAATGCACCAAATGTGGTGCAATTGTTAAAATAATAGAAGATTGTAACTGCCCATGTGGAATTGAATGCTGCGGAGAAAAGATGGAAACTTTAGTACCTAATACTGTTGATGCAGCAGTAGAAAAACATGTACCAGCAGTTGAAAGAGTAGAAGATGAAATTCTTGTAAGAGTTGGAGAAGTTGAACATCCAATGGAAAAAGAACATTACATTATGTGGATAGCACAAGTTAAAGATAATAGAGTAACAATGGTTGATCTTTATCCAGAACAATCAACAGAAACAAGATTTCCATATATTCCAGGAGCTACAATTTATGCTTATTGCAATAAACATGGATTATGGAAAAAAGATGTAGAATAATAAAAATGCTAGAAGAGCTGTCGTATGGCAGATTTTTATTATTTACAATTGGTTATCAATTGTGTTAAAAGGCTTTTATTAAAAACTTTAAATGATATAACTTACAAAGGAAAACTATATTTTTAGGAGAAACAAATGAGAAATAAAGAATTTTATGAAGAAGAACTAGAAGCTTTAAAAAGTATTGATTCAACACCAGAAGGAATTAGAAGCGTAGAACAGCAAATACAAGCCTTAGAAGATAAGCAAGCACAAGCTAAACTTGATAAGTTAGAAGGAATAACAGGAACAGGTCTTAACAACCAAGAAAAACACCAATTAAAAGAATTAAAAGGTTTGCGTAGAAGAATTGAAAGAAAAGAAGAACTTGAAGTATTGGTTAATATGAATGGTATTGAAGAGTTTACTCAAGAGGCAGAAAATCCAAGAGCTCAAGAAGAAACTTTAGATATGGTAAAACTAATGGTAAGATCTAACGCTGCTAAAGCATCACATGATGCTAAAAAAGCAACTACTGCAGAGCCTGGGAAGTCATTTAAAGGTAAAATTCCTCAAAGAGAAGGTTACTATGTAACAGAAGTTCCTGGTTACTTAACAAAAACAGGTGAGATAAGTGCTAGAAAAGACCAAATGAGTAAGAATAGTTTACTTGGCGCATCTATTCAGGTTGCAATATTAGAAAAACTTGCTACTAGAGATGACTTAACAGATAAACAAAGAGCTATGATTAGTAAATTAATAACTTATTATAACAAAGTAATAGATAGATTTATGGAAGAAGATAGGGCTTTTGGTGAGAGTGTAAAAGCACAAGAAGAAGCAAAAGAGGCAGAAGAACGCGGCAATCAAGAAAATAGGGAAACAGATGAAGCTGATAAAGAAGTTGAAAAAGTAACAGATGAAATAGAAAGACCAGATAGCCAAACATTAGATGATGATGAACATAGAGAAGAAGATGACCAAAAACCTAAAGCACAAGAAGGGGAAAAAAGAGAAGATCCTAACAAATCAAAAGAAGAAGAAGGATTAACTGTAGTAGAAGAGGCAAAAGGGATAAAAGGTTTAATTGCTAAGTTTATTAAGGTGCTACAAACTATTACAAATAATCCAAATCTATTAGAAAACGCAAGAAAAAGTATGTATACACAAACTATAAAACCATATTTAACAACTGTACCAGAAGGTACAAAGCCAGTAGAACAAGAAGGTGATAAGCCAAAACCATGGGAATTAACACCAGAAGTTAAAGAAGAAACTCAAAGAAAACAAGCAGAAGTAGCTAAAGAAGTATTAGAAAGTCAAGAACAGGCACAAGCACAAGTAGGCCCACAAACCAAAACTGTAGATTCATCAACAAAAGATGGTGATGAATTAGGCGGATAATAGAAAAAGTTAAAAATAATACTTGAATTTTAAATAAATCTGTGCTATTATAATTAAGCGTTCAATTAGAACGTTTATCGAGGTGTAGCGCAGTTGGTAGCGCGCGTGGTTTGGGACCATGAGGTCGCAGGTTCGATCCCTGTCACCTCGACCACCCAAGGCTAAGAGCTTAAAGGGTTTAAAGGATTTTAGGAAAACTAAAATCCTTATTTTTTTGCTTTTTGGTTGGTAAAAAGCCTACAAAAGGATTGAAAAAGGATTATAAATTACCAAAAGTAATGAAAAAAATTAAAAAATAATATAAGTACTGAAAAATAGGGAAAAATCAATTAAACCTTTTTCAAACTTTATCTTAATTGCATACAAAAAACTCCACAAAAATTTTAAAATTTAAAATTTGTGGAGTTTTTTTGCAAATGTCGATTTTTATTTATATATCAGTATATAGAGATGAGTTTTTAAGTTCAAAACACTCCACAAACTTTATCAGCCTTTTTCAACAGACTCAATAGTGTTTCAAAATATTGTTTGAATAGAATTGCTTTTTGTGATTTAATACAAATCAGGAGAAGATTTATGAGAGATTTTAAAAATACTTTTGCATATGATGAAAACAATAATATCATTTATCTGGAAAAGAGGTAATAAGGAAAAATAATAAGAAAAAAGGATTAACAAATAAATCTTTAGTATTATAATACATATGGAGGTTATTATAATGGAGGAAGCACAAAAAATTATAAATGCATTTAGTGAAAAAACTATTGATAGTGCGGTAAAAGGATTTATTGTTGAACAAAATGATGAGATTACAAATAAGGCTAGAGAATATTTAGATGCTCTTTCAGAAAATGAATTAATAGGCATTCAAGAATATCTAAAAACTTTATTAAATTATTGCTATGAAGGAAAATTATTAGATGAAGCTATAGATGAAAATGATGCTAGAAAAATAGCAAATCTAACAGAAAAAGAAAGATTCTTATTAAAAGAAAGTATTATTTATTTTTATCGGAAGATTAAAGTTAGATTGTGACACAGCTATTTTAAAGAAAGTATATGATATAGATGATAATAAATATGTTAAACTAAATACTGTATTTGCCAGTCTACAATCTTTTAATGAGGACCTAGAGTTAGACTTTGTAGAAAAATTATTATCAAGCGGTGAATATGATAAGTTAATTAGATCTTGGACAATGGCTTATTTTAAGCTAGCACCAAATCCTTATGAATATGTAGATAGAAAAGAGGATGATTGGACATTAGCAAAAGAGCCAAGAATTAAGAGACTTAAAATAAATGATGAAAATAGTCCAAAATTTAAAAAAGCAATGTCATTTAGACTATTAGATTTAGCTGTTTTATATTTATTTATAAATAATAGAAAAGTAAACAGCCTAACAGAGGAAGAAAACCAAATAATAAAAAATGCCAGTATAAATTATGAAAAATATTCTGACAAAAAGAAAGAAAAGTTAGAAGAACTAAAAGAACTAATTCTTAATTATAATAAGTAATAATAAAATATTTATACAAAGTAAAATAAGGTTTGATAACGAATCAAACCTTATTTTTTATATTAAACTATCCTATATATGCTTATCTAAAATATAATAAAAAAGAAAGCTGTCACTAGATTTTCCTGGTGACAGCTTAATTAATTCTTGGACAAATAAATAATTTCTTTTTTAGTAACTTTTTCTTCCAATTAGCATAACTATAGCAGTCACTATTAAGAAATATAATACTCCAAATTTATGTGCATAAATAGCTGCAACTATCATAAATAGTGATGAAATAATTGCAAGAACTGGAATTATTATTTTTTTGAAAACATTTAAATCTTTTAAAGTCATCATTTTTATAAATATTGGAATATACATTGCATATAATGCAACTATTGGAAGTTCAGAAGAGTCAAATGCAAACCATCCTACTTGGTATACGTTTGCTTCTGCATCTAGTGTTCCAAGAAGTTTTATTAACCAATTTGCTCCATCAGCACTATAAGTTCCAATTAAACATGTATCTAAATTTGCAATAAAGAAATAGAAAAGCCACATAGCACAAAGAAGTAATCCTATGATTCCAGAATTAGTAGGCATATTTGTTTCTAAATCTACTTGCTTAAATACAGTAGGTTTAATTCCACGATTTCTAACCGCTAAAGAATACATATTTCTTATACATCCAATCATAAGTCCATTTAAAGTACCAAGACAAGATACTGCAATTAGAATATTTAGTATTGTACCACATACACTGCCAAATACATTTTTAAATGCAACAGTGGCACCATCATTAATTAGTGATTCAACACTAGCGCCGCCAGCAACACCAACATAGTATGCAATATAGGCAATAACAACAATTATTGAACCAATTACTAATGCCTTAGGTAATGTTTTCTTTTCATCTTCTAATTCTGAATTGATGGTTGTGGCAATAATCCATCCTTCATACGCAAATGCTGTAGCTACAATAGCAGCAAATAGGGAAGATATTCCAGAATTATGTATTGTGTTAAAGTTTGAAACTAAGATACTTGCAGAAGCAGTATCAGATGCTTTTGCGATAAGACCATATATTGTTCCAACTACAGCCATAAGAATAATAGGAATTAGTTTTAAAATTGTAGTTGATATTTGAATCTTTCCAGCAATCTTAGGTGATAAGCTATTTATTGTATAGCTAATTATTAAATAAAGTGCACTTAGTGCTAAACATAGTCCGGTAGTAGGATCATTTAAACCAAATATAACTAAAGTATATCTTGCTGAAACCCAGGCTAAAACAGAAGTTATACAAGGAATATAGATTGCAGTTATAAACCATCCAATCATATAAGCATATTTTTGCCCACATGTTGCTTCTGCATAGTCTACTAGTCCATTTACTTTAGTATATTTTCTAGCTAGAATAGAGAAGGCATATGAACAAATGATCATTATTAAGCCACCAATTATCCATGCTAAAATTCCAAGAGGCATATTGCCTTCTGTTATTTTAAGAATACTTTGGGCTTTGAAAAAGATTCCTGAACCAATTACACATCCAACTACCATACAGATTGCTGTAATCAGTCCATATTTTTTGTTAAGTTTGTTTTCCATATAGAAAAGCCTCCTTTTTTAGTGTATATAAAATTGTTTGGAGAATAAAAAAAGAACCAGTTAGAACATTTTTTAGAGTTCTAATTGGTTCTTTGATATCTCTTATAAGATTTTCTTACTTTGTTTTAACTCTTCAAAAATGATCCACATGCAAATAAACCTTGATTTAAAAAACCAAAGTAAAAGAAAAATCCCCAATTTGCACATGAATTATTTCTCATTTTTTTTCTCCAAACAAAATTATTTTTAAATATGCTAACATGCTAAAAAAATTTTGTCAAGGAAAAATTATTTTGAGAAGACAAAGAAAAAAGAGTAAGAATTATATAAATTCTTACTCTTTAAGATTTTTTAATAATTATTCACCAATAGACATTCCACTTTGTTCATCTGATTTTTTATCTTCACCATACACATAATCTTTACTTTGGTAGTATCCATTTAATACCTCAAAAGCTTTATCTGCATATTCTGGAGCAACTAACTTTGAGAAAATATCTTTATAACCAGCAAGCGCTGATTCATATCCATTAGCTTCTATGTCCATAGCAATCCTTGCAACATCTCTATCTTTTCCTTTTAAAGCTTCAATAGCCAAAATTGCAGCAAATAATGTGTAATCTGCGTATGTTTTACAATATTTCAATTTATCAAATTTTTGACCTTTAGAATAGAATTCCCATACCTCTGGAGATACAGATTTCATATCTAAATCAGGATTGTTTTCTCTATATCCTTTTGCATCTGTTTCAGCTTCTCTTACTAAGTATCCTGTAGCACCAATACAACCATTTTCAATTCCATCAACTCTACTAATAACATCAATTAGGCCAATTACTCCTTCAGCAAGTTCTGGCTTATATGGAATATATGCTTGTCTTCCATGATATTGAACAACTTGTCTTATTGCATTTAATTCTTTAGATACACTTAACTGGCGATTAAAAACAGCTCTAGTTACAACATCTTCACCGATATAATGATGAAGAAGTATACCATCATTAAAAGAACCTAAAAGCTCTAATTGCTTAAATCTGCCTATATCATGAAATTTAGCAGCTATGATTGCCATTCTATCATCATTAGAAACTATTTTAGCAAGTGATGTAACATTTTTTATGTGTGATAGTTTATCTAATGCTGCTTTATTATCTTTATATTTTTCAGCCATTTCTTCTAAATAAGCATCAATATATGCTTCAAGTTCATCAAGAACCTCACTATCCCATTCCATAATGACTCCTTTCAAAACAATATTAACTAACAAAAATAATATAGCATAAAAAATATGTTATTACAATTACAAAAAATAGTAAGATTTAATTGGCCCTTTGTACTATAAAGTTTTCAAAAGGCTTAATCTATGCTATAATTAAAGAGTTCCTGTAGGAAATTTGCAACCAAAATGCACAATGCATTAAGGAGGAAAGGATGTCTATATTTGTTCACAACAAAGAGAAGCTAAAAGGGGTGGTACAAAAAACGCCCAATGTAGTAATTCAAAAGATTCAAGAAGGAACTGACCGGGACCTCTGCTTTATAATAGGCAGTGGCTATTCACTAAATGTTGACGAGGAGGATAGAGTATCTTGGCATGACCCCGCAATGATTAAGCACAACTATAGATTAAGAAAAGAGATAACTGTATACATCTATTTCTATACATATGAGTGCGAGGGACTTGCGGCGGCTGCAGAAGAAATTGCGCAGTTTACTAACAGCATTTTTGAAGAACACGATAGAATATTTTTTGTGGGACACTCAAAATGCGCGCTGTGTTTATGCAAAGCAACAGAGTATTTGAAAGACCTGGTAACACTTGCAACTATTTCAGCTCCGATTCATGGTACAATTATTGCCGATCAAGAAGCTATTGAAAAAATGGTAAAATCCCCAATATTGATGTGGATGTACCGGAAAATCTTTAGCAACCACAAAATCGACAAGGATATTATACCTGGCTCAGAGTTCTTAAAGGGACTAAAAGAACCTATCTGCAAGGAACACATCAACATAAGATCAAAACTAAGTGGCAAGAAGATTTACCAAAATCCAATAGATTATTTCTTGCTGCTGGTAGATAAAGTATTAAAACTTGATGGAGATGGGATTGTTCCTTTTGCCTCACAGCAGGCTAAAACAGAAAAACAGATTACTATTGATTGCTCTCATGTAAGTTCTCTTAAAGTCGGTTTAAGACTGATAGAGGAGTATTCACGGCTTAAGAAGTAAGTAGTAACAAATAGTTCATCTATGAAAAAAGAAATGGGCAGATTATACTTAAAAAAGAAAGTTAATCTGCCCATTTTCTTATTAATGATTGACATATTTTATAATATTTAATAAATATAATGTGTAAATTGTAAATAGGAGAAAAAATAAAATGAAATCAATTTGTGGCGCAGATTGCGATAATTGTGGATATGGAAAAAGCAAGGGGTGTAAAGGATGTACAAATACTAATGGATGTCCTTTTGGAAGACAATGCTTTGTGGCCAAGTATATTTTAACTGGTGGAAAAGAAAACTTTGAGCTATTTAAAAATCAGCTTATAGATGAAATAAATGAAATTACTATTCCGGGAATGCCTAAAATAAAAGAACTTGTTCCTTTAAATGGTAGCTTTGTTAATCTATCTTATATGCTACCAAACGGAAAGAGCACGGACTTTTTAGAAAATGATGAAATCTATTTAGGAACACAAGTTGAATCTGAATTTAATGACGGAAATATAATTAGATGCTTTGGAGTTCTCGCTAATATGGATTTTATTCTTATAAGTGAGTATGGCCCAAATGGAGAAAATCCAGAACTGATAATATATAAAAAAAGATAAAAAACATTTGTAAAAAAGAAAGGCACCCTTATTGAAAAGGGTGCCTTTCGTGGCGATTGCGTGGCCGTGTCTTGTAACTCAGTAAATCGTAACAACAGTACCTGCTGAGAGAATCTGAAGTATTGTGATCATATCTTCTTCAGATACTGCGACGCATCCTCCTGTGTAATGGTCCGGATCTTTCCAAACATGGAGGAAGATTGCATTGCCTGCATAAGGAGCGCATCCAGCATTGTATCCAAGGTCGATGAAATAATCATACACTCCCGGATAATCGATGAGATGCTCGTCCTCGCTGTAATCTGCATCCGGATCGTCTGACTTAAAAATCAGCTGATTGTATTTGGTACCATGTGATCCGGTAGCGCACCAATACATGTCATCAGTAATCTGGGTATATGGAAGGGAAGTGCCGGGGTCTTCTTTGATACCGTAGGCCTCTCCAATAATCCATGTTCCTAAAGGAGTTTTTGTATCTCCTTCGGCGTGTTTCCCAGGGCCGTTCTTACCGATTACTGCAGGGCAAGTGAATATTGGGACATACCAGCCATCCTGCGCTTCGTAGATGGTAAGTTCTGCATAGATATCAGTTGTACACTTGATTCCAAGCCGAAGTTCGCCATCCCTTTCTTTGGATATTGGCTGATAAAACAAAGTCTGCTCATACTCGTCCTGAGTACAAACGTTATTGTTGGTCATGTACCCGTCGTCAACAGTCACAATCTCACTCTCAGCAGTTTCAGTCTGAATCTCCGTTGTTGAACTTTCAGGTTCCGATGTCGTAGTCTCTGCACTACTTCTTACCGCGCATGCAGTAAGGCAAATGGTAGTGAGAACCAAAATGGAAAAAATCGCTGCTAACTTCTTCATTGTCTACACCTCGTTTCTAAAATTGGTTTAATGCCACACAATCACCACAAGTGCTATAAAGCACTTATAATTGTATTATGAGACGGACATTATGTCAAGTGGCATAAAAGTTGAGGTAAGTAATATTTGAAAAAAATTAGTGCGATTTTCATTATAATTATTATTCTTATACAGGTTCAATATCAATAAATCTTATTAGCTTATTAGAAGCTCTTAGCTGAGATTTTATTTTCTTTTCTAATAAAAGATATTTTTTTATAGTCATCTTTTCATCTACTTTAACTTGTAAAAAAATACTGTAGTATGATGACATATTAATAACTTTTACTTTCTTGAATTGAGCTTCTTTAATTTTTTCAAGCTCTTTTTCTATTTCTTCTTTAACTTCAGTATTTTCTTCATCGTTTGTAAGTATTCCTCTAATATTAGGTATGATTATTTTTACTGATGTGTAGAATACATATAAAGACATACCTAAACTTCCTATTTTATCGATATTTATAAAAGTTGGAATATATTCTTCAAAAAAGGCAAATGCAAGTACTACTAAAACTACACATGTTGAAATAAAATCTGCCATTGATTCTTTAGATGCTTCTATCATTAATTCACTTTTATATTCCTTTCCAAAATGTTGTAATAAACTGACAACAATCATTTTTAGAACAAGTACAATTAATAACACGAAGGCTATTTTTATACTAGGCTTGAAAATTCCTTCAAAAAAGAAGAATTGGTATAGTATGAAAATACCAATTAAGAAAAGTAATACACCTGACAATAGGTTAGCTAAATAATAAACTTGTCCATAACCAAAAGGATATGTTTTATTTGCTCTTCGTTTTCCAACTTTATTTGCAATTATACTAGTAATATCAGTAAAAAAGTCCATAAATGATTGAACTGAATCTGCAATTAAAGTTGAAAAAGAGAATATAAGTCCAGAGACTAGTTTTAAAACAGCTACAATAAAATTAAAAATAGCAGTTACAATTATTATTTTGTTTTCTTTCATTCTTCGCATTTCTCCATAGATTAATTTTAGCTAATAGGTTTTTTTAATTATATAGTATAACTATAAAATTTAAAATATGAATATTTTTTTATATTTTAACAAGCAATTATTTGAAAAATAACCTGTTTGATTTTTTATAATATTATATATATACTTATTAAATAGAATAAAAGGAGTAATAATATGAAAAAAGGTGTTGTTAAATCAGTTCTTTTTACAGTTTTCCTTTTAATTATTCTTAGTTTATCGGTATTTGCAGCCAGTATCAATGTTACTAAAGAAAAACTAGATTTTAAGGGAACAAAAATTAAGATAAGTTCTGATGTGGAGATTTATAAATTAAACATTTATAAAAAAGCCACAAACGGTAAGTTTATATTATTTTATCAAAATAAAACTGAAAACATAACTTCACTTGAAGTTTTTATTCCAAGAGAAATTCTTTCAACTTCAAGTAAGACAGAAATAGTTGTAGTGGGTTATGATAAAGATGGAAATAGAATATCTGGAAATCATACAATAGATCCAATACCAAGTCCAGCTCCAATTAATCCATCTGAAACAGCAACACCATCATCTTCAACAAGCCCTGTACCAACAAAACCAACACCATCAACAAGTACAAGTACTAGTCCATCTACATCTAGTTCACCAAGTACATCGCCATCAACTAGTACAGACCCATCTATACAACCAACTTCTATAAAATTGAATAAAGATGCTTTAACACTAACTATTGGTGGAACGACAAGTGCAACACTTAAAGCAACTGTAGATCCTTCAAATGCAGATCAAACTGTTACTTGGACATCTAGCAAACCAGAAATTGCAAAAGTAGATAATAATGGAAAAGTAGTAGCTGTAAAAAAAGGAAGTGCTACGATTACAGCAACAACTAAAAATGGAAAAAAAGCAACATGTAAAGTTACAGTAAAATTAAAAACAATTAGTAAAACTTTAAATACAGGAAATTGTAAAAGTTTAGGAAAAATGGATACTGCAGAAGGTTGCAATATTTTACAATCACTATGTGTAACTCCTAAATATTATGTTGTAAATAATATAAAAAGTGGAAACAGTAAATGCGTTGTATCAACAGTTAAAAAGAATTCTACAAAAGTAGTTCATAGAATGTCAGGTAATTTTTATCATGCAAATGGAGCAACATATAATCCTGATGATAAATGTGTTTATGTTACACATATGACAAACAAAAAGGTTTCTAAAATAAATGAAAGTAATCTAACATCAGGATCGTTATCTAGAAAAGTATTAACATTCCCTGCATCAAATTCAGGAATTGCTTATGATAGTTATACTAAAAGATGGGTACTAAAAAGTGGTACAAGTGTAAATATTTATAATAAAGAATTAAACAAAAAGTTGAAAAACTTTTCAGTAGTAAAACATACAGGTCAAGATTGTGGTGTGTATAAAGGTTTAATGCTTTCAATAGATTATGTTGGAGGCGGAAATAATGATATACACATTTATAATATTCTAACTGGTGAACATTATGGAAAATACCACATAACACTTTCAGGAGAACTTGAAAGTGTTGACTATGATGAAACTAATAAATGTTTTGTTATGGGATTCAATTCTGGTGGTACAAAACTATATACAACAACATCTATTAATTTAGATAAATATGTGCCAAGTTTATAAAAATAAAATAAAAAGAAGCATACACGATTAGCGTATGCTTCTTTTTGTTTTATTAATTATTGTTTTCTGTTTAAATCATAAGTGTCTCTTTTAATAGTTATTTCATAAACCATTTTCTCTCCTGTAGGAGATTCAAGAGTAAACTCTGTTTTACCAGCTTTTACGACTTCTGCATGAAGAAACCAATCTTCAACTTGCTCATTATATACTATATTAAGTTTCCCAAAACTTTCATCTGCAAAATAAGCTTTATATGTATCATCAAAAGGATGCTCCTCATTATTTGTTAGAAAATCAGTTGAATAAACATATGGATGAGTTATACTCCAAATTATCCCAAAACCAATTAACAAACAGCTAATAACTAATCCTGTAACTCTAATCTTTTTATTTTTAAATATATAAAGTGGATAAAAGATTAAAGTTACAGCACAGAAAATAGTTGTTAAGAGATGTCTTGGAAATGAAAAGATAGTTGCTCTTAGGTATAGCCCAAAAGTAAGGCTAAGAAACAAAAGTATTGGGATAAGTATTAATAATCCCCACCACTTATCTTTTTTCATAAAATAACCAATAAAGCCCATTGGAAGACAAGCTACAGTCCATATAAACCAATATCTATAGTAAGTTACGAATAAATGAGAGTGATTAATTACATCTTGAACAAGATAAACAATCGGTTGGCTTATTAAGAAAAACACAAAACATTTAAGAGCTGAATCTATTTTAGATTTACTATGCATGATAATAAGAATACCAAATAAAATCCATACTTCAAATGTTGCTATAATATCACTAAAAGATGTATCTTTAGCGACTTCAAGCAAAGCCATTATAGCTGTATATAAACCTGCAATTATTGCAAATATAATAAGTTTTGGCCAAGATAGATTAATCTTTGATTTTTTTTCTTCTTCCATTTTTATCCTCCTTAATTTGACTTAGATTATATAACAGAAAGTAGAATTTGAAAACTAATAAAGAACATATTGATGAATAAATAAATTTTTAAAAGAATCTTTATAATTAGCATCTTATAGTGTATAATATTTAAGAATTATTCTTATTTTTAAGGAGAAAAAAGGGGAATGAAACTAGAAGAATTAAAATGTAAAAATTGTGGAGCAATAATTGAAGTTGAAGAAAATGCTAAAAATGTTACATGTAAGTATTGCAACACAACATTTAAGATAAAAGATGAAGACAAAGTAGATCCTAGAAAACAAGGATACGAATTTGAAAAAGGCAGGATGGAAGCACAAGAAGAACAATTTAGGAACAACATAGAAAATCTTGGAGAGTTTAATAATATTGCAAGAAAAGCATTAAATGAAGTGTTTCCAATATTTAAAGTTTTTAGAATAGTTATAATAGTATTTGTTATAGCAGTGTTTGGAATTGTAATATTTACAATGATAAGTTCTTTTTCAGGATTTAAGAGTGCTCGTGATAGATCAGAAAAAATTCTAAATGAACACTCTGCTTATGAAAATAGGTTAGAAGAAAGAGCAGAAAACATTTTAAATAATTTCTAATAAGTAGGGGGAATAGTATGAAAAAAATAAAGATACCAGTAGTACTTATTGTTCTTATTATTTGTATTTGTATATCTATAACTTTAGGAGTTTTAAAAAAGGATGATAATAAACAAGAAAACTCAAATACAGCAAAAGAAGAAACTCAAGTAGATTTATCAAAGTTAGATAAATATATTGGAGAAAAAATAAGTAATGAAGATGCAGCTGAGCTTATAGAAATAATAAAAAATGATTATGAACAATATTTAAATAATTCTTCAGAAACAGGAAAAGCAAATAGTGCAGAACTTATCATATATTTCGATTTGAATCCTGCAGAAGATAATGTTGTAAAAGAAAGTATTTTAGATATGATTGATTCTTATATGGAAACACGAGAAAAAGATAAAGATTATGGCTATTTCAAAATATCTCAAGGTGTAGATGAAAAATATGGACAATATATAGATATTGAAAAAGTAAGAGAGATGACTAATGAACAATTAGAAAGTGTTGTCGGATATGAAGAAAAAGAGAGTATTCTAGATTCTATAGAGATTACTGATATAGATGGCACAAATTATAAATTTGAATACAATAATGAAACTTTTAATGTCCAATATACAACTGATAATTGGAAAATAATAGATTCATATAAAATAACAAATAAAAAAGATATGATTGTTATATGCAAAAAGCTAATTGAAATTCATCCTATTCATGGTGCAGATATGCAATCTTTCAGAACACCAGAAGATATGGCTGAAGAATGGTTAGCTCACAATTTAGCATATAAGATTCTTCCTGAAACAAGTAAATGGAGAGCAAATGTAAAAGATGTTGATTTAGATCCTAAAGATCAAGGAAAAAGCTTGTTTGAAATGTATAAAGAAAGAACAGGAAAAGATTTTTCATTAGAAAGTCTAAGTGAATAAATGAAAAAATTATTTAAAAAGCAGAAGGAAAACCTTCTGCTTTTTGATTTTGACACGAAAATGATAATAAAAAATAATGAAATCTTAATTGTGCTGTAATAATCCATGTAACCCTTGAAATTTAAAAGAAAATGAGAGATTTTAGAAAAAATGCTGGGATTGAGAGTATTTATTATTATTGATAAAATACAAGTGTCAAAATGGCTGAATTGCCAAGACAAGTTCGATTTTAGAGAGGGAGTGATTACATCAAAACGCTTAAAACAAAACTTATAATAGCTGGCATTATTGCAGTATTAGTTATGATTGTAGCTGCTATTTGCGAAGTGTTTAATGTAGGACCTACTCCTAAGAAAAACCCTGTAGAGATAAGGCTGGAAGCTCATAGAAAAGAATACTCTACAGAGAAAGATAAAACTGTAATTCCAGGAGAAAAAATACAATTTGTAGCTAGAGTCTATAACAAAGGAATTGATTGCTATTTAAGAATAGGTATTAAATTGATAGACAAAAACACAAATGAAGTCAGATATTTAAATGACCTGAATAAAGATTTAGAAAAGCATGGTGATTACTATTACTTAAATAGAGTTTTTAAAGCAAAAGAAACAATTGATATTTTTAAATCATTTACAATACCAGAAGATATAAGAGAAAAAATAGATAGTAATGAATTAGAACTAGAAATTGTAGCACAAGCAATACAAGCTAAAGACTTTGAACCAGACTATACTTTAAATGATCCTTGGAAAAATATAATACCTGAGGATAATACTAAAAAAACTTACTATATTCTAGATAGTCTAGAATTAGAAGAAGATAAAAAAGAAGAAAATCAAATTGATTTATCCATTATTATTTTTATAATTTCTGCTATTTGCTTAGTTAGTATAATGATTGCATATGGCATAGAAAAGAAGAAAAATGAGGATAATAATGTTTAAAATAAAAAAAATTATATAAAAAGGAGGACACAAAGGATGAGCAAGAAAAAATTAGTAGGAGTAGCTATAGTACTTGCTTTAATACTATTAATAGGAGGAGTGATTGCATACTTTACAGATGTTACAGAACCAGCTAAAAACGTATTCACATTAGGTGATAAAGTGGACATTACACTAACAGAGACTGCATGGCCTACAGCTTCAGCTAGTGCATTAGGAATGCATCCTGGCGCAAGCGTTAATAAAAACCCAACAATTAACAATGTATCTACAACAACACCTGCATATGTGTTTATGACAGTATCTGAACCACTTTATGACAGTGATGGTGATGATGTAGTAGATTCACCATTATTTACTTATGAAACAAAAGCTGGATGGACAAATATAGAAGTAACGACTAATGGCAAGTTCCAAACAACTGTATATGCTTATGGAACAGCTAGTGCTATGACAACACTTGCAGCAAACACATCTACACCAGCTTTATTTGATAAAGTAACACTTGTACCATCATTAACAGCTGCCCAAAAAGATACAGCACCAGCAAATCCAGATATTGAGATTATAGGTTATGGTATTCAAATTGACAACTTAGGAGATGCTGATACACCAGCAGAAATATTTGGATTGTTTTCAAATAGCTAATTAGATTTAAGAAAAGGCGTAAGAATATGGATAGTTTAATAAAAGTCATCAAGGTATTTGTAAATACCTTGATGACACTAATCCTAATAATAGGAATATTATTTATTTTTTTGTATGTAATTGGAATTGAACCTTTTGTTGTTGAAAGCGGCTCTATGGAACCGTCTATTCATGTTGGAAGTTTATGTTTTATAAATAAACATTACGACTATGAAAAAATCAACGAAAATGATGTAATTGCATTTGAAATTTCATCAAGAATAAAAGTAACTCATAGAGTTGTAAGTAAATCAGAAGATGGACTTCAAACAAAAGGCGATGCTAACGAAACAGAAGATGGAATTATAACAACAAAGGACAACTACATAGGAAAAAGTATGTTTTCAATTCCTAAAGTAGGATTCCTAGTAAAAGCTATGCAAACACTAAAAGGAAAAATAGTTTTAGTAACAATTATTATAGTTCTTTTAGTTGCTGCTTTATTCGTAGGAGAAAATAAAAAAGGAAAAAGATATAAAGAAACAGACGAAAAGAAGGAGTAAAAATTGGCAAAAGGAAGGAAGAGGGGCAGACATTATGCTGCTAGAGCAAAGATTAATTTAATATTGACTAATCCTCGAGCAATTTTGATTTATATATTTCTAGTTGCGTTTTTATTATCAAGGCAAGGAATATGGGCTTATTTTACAGATATTAAAACAGCTACAAATAATTTTTCAATAATTGCTACTTATGTTGTTTCATTTGATCCTAATGGTGGAGAAGGAAACATGGGAAGCCAAACTATTTCTTATAACTTTCCTACACCGTTAGAAGAAAATACCTATACAAAAGAAGGATATACTTTTACTGGGTGGAACACTCAAGCAGATGGTTTAGGAACTTCTTTTCAAGATATGCAACAAGTATTAAATATTGATTTCCCTGATATAAACAACATCATTCTTTATGCTCAATGGGAAGAAGATACTGATGCTGTAGCAATAACAAATGGAGTATATTATAACACTTTACAAGAAGCTATTAATGCGGTTCCTGATGATAATACCCAAACAACAGTAACACTTTTAAAAGATGTCAGTGAAAACTTAACAGTTAGTGCTGGAAAAAATATAAAATTTGTTCTAAATGATCATACAATTTCAGTTGAGATGGATCCAGTATTTGAGATTAATGGAATAGTAGAAATAAATGATGGAAAAATACTTAAAACAGGAGTAAATACAGCAGCAGTAAATGTTAATGTTGGAGGAGTTTTATTTGTTAAAGGTGGACAGTTTATAAATACTGCTGAAGGTGGAAAACAAGCTATATATAACCTTGGTGGATCTGTATACATATCAGGTGGATATATGGAAAATGCATGTAAAGCTGAAACTGCTGGTACTAATAAAAGAGGTGCTGTTCATAATAAAAACGGACTTATGGTTATAACTGGTGGCTCTATAGTTGCAAAAAATTACATAGGTGTTCAAAATGAAGCAAATTTAATAATAGGAACTAAAGATGGTAATCCTGATCCATCAACTCCTGTAATTCAAGGTGGTACATATGGACTATCTAACACAGTTATAAGTAATCAACATGACTTGCCAGCAGAACCAATAATTTTTGATATGTATAATGGAACCTTAAAAGGTAAAATATCTGCAACTGATGATGAAAACCTAATTGATGATAAAGAAGATGGATATGTGTTAGCACATAGAGGAGAAACAATTGATGAAGAAGTTTATGTGGCCGCATATTTAGCATTAGAAACAAAGACAGTTACATTTAATCCAAATGGTGGAGTAGTAGAAGAATTGTCAAGAACAGTAGAAACAGGACATCCTGTTGGAAGCCTTCCAATTCCTCACTACACAAATAAAGAGTTTGTAGGATGGTTTACACAACAAACAGGAGGAACAGAGGTAACACCAGCAACGGTTATTACTGATGATATTACAATTTATGCACATTGGACTGATCCTGTAGTTTGTATGGTAGATGGAACAGAATATCCTTCAGTAAACGAAGCTATCAAACACATACAAAATCATACTCAAACAACAATAACAATTATGAGTGATTTGGAATTAAATGCTGCTGATAAAATTACAGTAGGTAATAATAAACTTATACTTCTTGACTTAAATGGTCATACTATACAAAATAGAACAGGACAAAATTTACCAATTATCGAAAATAGTGGTACATTAGAAATAATAGGTGGAACAATTAGAACAAGTGCAACTCAAGGTGCTATAAACAACAAAAATGGAACAGTTACTATAAATGGAATAACTGTTGAAGCTACAGGTGCCAGACAAGCACTTTATGTTGAAAAAGGTACAGCTAATATAATAGGAGGTGCAACTTTACGTTCAGCTGCTGCTGATAGAGCTGCTATTCAAACATTAGCAAATGGAACTATTAATCTTATAGATGGTACTATTATTTCAACAAACCAAAACGCAGTAGAAAATGCTGGAACAATTAATATTGGAACCAAAGATGGTAATATTAATACTACTACTCCAATAATAATAGGCAAAAAGAATGGTGTTAATAAAACAGGTGGAACAGTTAATTTTTATGATGGAACTATAAAAGCTGTAAGGGAAACAATAGTTGGAGAAGTAAATGCTATCGAAGCTAACAGCCATAGACAACCGGACTTTGAAATTATAGATGGCATAACATATGTTACTGAATATTTAATATATAATAACTAATATATGAACAATAAAAAAAGCTTGAAGCGATTTGCTTCAAGCTTTTTTATTTTAACCTAGTTTTTAACATGCTTATTTCTAATATAGTCACCATTAAATTCACTTTCTAATATATCCATGTGCAATTTATCATAGTATTTACCATTTAAGAATATTTCTTCACGGCTAGCACCTGCATCTTTAAAACCACACTTTAAATAACACTTATGTGCTCGTTCATTAACTGATAATAAATCAAGTCTAATACTGTGTAAGTTCATATATCTAAAGCCATATTCAAGAAGCATTTGAATAGCTTCTGTACCATAGCCATTATCTCTAAAGTCTTTGTCACCTATAAAAATACCAAGAACAGCACTTCTTTCAATCCAATTAATATGTTCTAATCCTAATGTGCCAACAAGTTTATCAGTATTTAATTCAACAATATTAAAATTTCTTTTGTCTTGTTCTTTTGCAGAATTTTCAAGATATTCTTTTTCACCTAGAGGAGTAACTATCATTGCAGTTCTACCAGTAAAATCTGTAACTTCTGAGTCGTTCATCCATTCGGTGAATTTTTCAACCTCTTCTGGACTTGCATCTTTAGGAGATAAATAGATTCTATCACCAATTAGTTTTTTATAATAACTCATAATAAATGTCCTCCTTTTACAGAATAATAACATAAATATAAAAACAAATAAATCAATTATTGAAAAAATATTCGCTATTAAATATAATAATTATATTAAAATACTAAGGAAATAAAAATATGAAAGAAAAGAAGTTTTTTATTGTTAAAATTGGAACATTTTTATTCATACTTTTACTATTATTCAGCCTTAGAAGCTATGCTTTAAAAGTAGAAGTAAAAGCTGAAGAACCTGATTATAGCGGTGGAGCTAAAGTCAAGATTTCAGCAGATGAAAATATGAAAAAAATTAAAATCTATAAGAAGATTTCCAACAACCAATATATCTTATTTTATATTGGAAAACCTAAAGCAAAAGAACTAACGATTGTAGTTCCAAATAGCAAATTATCAACAGAAAGCAAAACAGATATAAAGGTTGTAGCATATAATGACAAAGAAGAAAGTGCTACTAGCGATGGAAGTATAGACAAAGTAAAACCAAGAGTTAGCATGAATCCAGAAGAAACTGCAAAGCCATCTTGGTCGCCATCTCCAGTGCCAACTAAACCAACCCCAACGACAAGTGCAAGTGCGAGTGCTTCTACTTCACCTAGCACATCACCTAGTTCATCTCCTGCCACAAGTCAAGAACCAGAAACATCTGCTCAACCTGTAGATGGGGCACCTATGGATGTTACTCCTGGAAAAACAGAGCAAGAATATAATGGGATGAAATATTATCAAATAATTCCAGATGATCCAGTAGAAAATATGCCGCTTATAGTATTTCTTCATGGAGATGGAGAATCAAAGAATTTTAAAAGTGTGGGATCACTTCCTATAACAAAATATGTTGAGTCAAAAAAAGCTTATCAAGCAGGAAAATTTGTATTTATAGCACCACATCAAAGTAAATATAGTTGGAACAGTGATGGTACTGTAAAAACATTAATGGCATTAATAGAAAAAGTTTCAAAAGATTACAAAATAGATAAAAATAGAATAATTCTAACAGGTATGTCTAGAGGTGGAATAGGAACATGGTATATTGCAAATAAATACCCAAATTATTTTGCAGCTATAGTACCAATGAGTGGTTCATCATCAATTAATGGAAATAACTTCATAAACACACCAGTATGGGCAATAGCAGGAAGTGCAGAATCAAACTACATAACAAATATGAAAGCAAATGTAAATAAAGTTAATAAAGCTGCAGGAAAAAATATTGCTAAAATGGAAATTGTTAAAGGAGCAACTCATAGTACAATTCAACAATCATACAAGAGATTAGAACTATTCCAATGGATGCTTGCACAAGGTAAGAAACAAGCAGCAAATAATAAT
>OCVV010000715.1_pt1 | contig 50444 bp, 47 predicted proteins | sample 1539721 | NCBI WGS metagenome assembly OCVV01 (sample SAMN02144230, study PRJEB22623) | gut metagenome | biome: sheep rumen | host: Ovis aries | place: New Zealand
TAGTAAGTCCTACTGCGATAGCAGTAATAAATTCAATATATTACAAGAATAATTTATAAATTTGTTTCACATCATTGACACACGTACAATCGTAATTGGAGTTTAACCTTTTAGTTATTGAATTTTTTGCAGATATATGTTAAAATATAATAATCTGGCAAAGACCAGTTTATATAAAATTAACATAAATTATATATGTTAATTATCAACATTACAGAGTGGAAGTGGTCAATCTACCTGTAACCTATATTTTAGGAGGTTTAGTATGAACATAGTTGAAAAACGGAGTAGATTAGTATTAATAGTTGCAACAATCCTGGGTATTATTTATGGAATAATACTGTACAATATTGAAATGTCTCAAGTTCCGAATTTTAATTATGAAGTTGATTACAAGGCATTGGAAGCAATTGCTAAAGAAATTATTAATGAGAATTCAATAAAATATTCGGAAATACCAGAAGAATTTAATTATGAGCTGGTTGGAAATAAAGCTGGAGCTACATTTTCGTTAAGGATGCAACCATTAATAGAAAATTTAACTGCAGGCAAGTCAATATATGAACAAATAACCATAAAGTTTTCGGCAGAAAATAAAATTCTAAGTATTAACCGCAATTATAAATCTGAAGAAGAGATATTAGGAAGGATAAAGTATGAGATAATTGGAAAGAGTATTATATATGGAATAATAGCTTTCTTGATAATCAATTTTATTGTTTCATATATTTGTTGTTTTTATATTTATAAATAAATGACCAAAAGAGCTTTCACCTTAAAACAGGTGGAGGCTTTTTTTATAAATACACATTTTATATTGACTTTATATATATTTCATTTTAAAATATATATGAATATAAATGAAAGAGGATTGTTGTTATGTTTGGAAAAAGAAAAGATGGAAAAGAACTAAAAAATATTTCTCCAGTTTTTAAAATAATGCCAAATATTATGATGGAAAGAGCAGATGCTCAGGTATATTTCAATGAAGATATTATGATAAGAGGAATGGATGAATATATAGAAAAGAATCTTCAAAAAGGGATTAAGCTATCATATATGGATATTGTTTTTGCAGCAGTATTAAGGACAATTGCTTTGAGACCACAACTTAATAGATTTGCAATAAATGGTAGAATATATAGTCGTAATGGAATTTTTTTATCAATTGCAATAAAAAAGTCTCTATCAGATGATGCAGAAGAAACAGTTTTAAAAATTCCATTTAGAGGGGATGAAAGTATTTTAGAGGTAAAAGAAAAAATGGAAGAAATAATTAGGGAAAATAAAAATATTGATACTCAAAATAATGTTGATAAATTTGTAAATTTACTTTCTAAAATTCCCACGTCAGTTATTAAATTAGCAATAAAATTCATTAAACATTTAGATAAGTATGGGCATCTTCCAAAAGCTTTAATTGATTTAAGCCCATTTCATACAAGTGCCTTTATAACAAATGTTGGTTCAATTGGGATTGACTCAATATATCATCATTTATATAATTTTGGCACAACCAGTATGTTCTTTGCTATGGGAAAAAAGAAAAAATCTTATGTGTTTGAAGAAAATGAAATATTAAAAGAAAAATGTATTAATTTTGCTTTTGTAGGAGATGAAAGAATTTGTGATGGCTACTATTTTGCTTCTTCATTTAAATTATTATGTAAGTATTTAAAGAAACCTGAATTATTAGAACAAAGAATAGATATAAAAAAAGAAATTGAAAAAGCGTTGAAATAATCGACGCTTTTTTCAATAGTTTAATTTCTAAAAAATCTATATTCACTACCAGAAACTGTTTTGCCCTTATAAGAATAACCATTATTGAAAATATCATCACCTAAAGTAACATCAAGTTTCATATTATAAGCAAATTTTTGATTTAAATTGTTAACAATATGAATTGTAAAATTCAAAGTGTAATTAATATCATCTACACTTATATTGGCTTCTTTTAAGACTTTACCATTAAAAGAAACTGTTTTACTATTATCAGAAACAGAATAATTTGTTAAAATATCCTTATTCAAATAGCCTAAAGTAATAGGATTAGAACAATCAGTATAGAATGTTGGCTCATCATAATTGTTATTTTCATTTTGTTCGTTTGTACTTATTATTTTAAAATCTATTCTATTATTACTAGGATTCTCTATATCCTTATATTTACCAAAGCTTAGTGGATTTTTATAATTCAAAATTTTTGTACCTTTATCAAGTTTGGATGTCATAACTATATTATCAATATACAATTCTTTTACAGTGTTTTCATTGGTTAGGTCAGGAGCTGTGCTACTATTATCAATGTATATAGATAAGTCTGAATATTGACAAATGCTCATATTTTTTAATGATTGATTTTCTGAATAATCAATAGCATTTGCACTGTTGTATAATAATATTTTTTGTATATTAAAAACTGAAGTTTCATTTTCATCAGATATATTTATCATATCATTAGCAAACTTATTTTTTGCAAAAGTAGTAGAAAGTACAAAAGTATAGTAAAGTACTAATAAAATAAGTGCCATAATAATTAATATTACAAATGCTAGTTTTACATTTTTTATTTTAAAATTAAATTTCTTCATCTTATCTCCCTTCTAGAGAATAGTGTATTAAAGTCTATTGTATAATAGCTCCATGTAGTTATATATTTTTTTATGCCATTCTTTATCACTAGCATATCTTGTATTAACGCCTGCTAGAGTAGGACTGTTATAATATGTACCTTCTGCTGTTTCACCACCTGCAATTTTTGTGCCTATAGGATTTAAATAATACTTTGTCAAAGATTTGGCAACAGTTTCAATTCCTTCGGTATAATCTGTAAATTCAAATGATGATTCGTAAGGTGTGCTATCATAAGAACCATAACCAAATAGATTTTTCTTATCTTTAGCAATTTGTGAAGTTCCCCATCCACTTTCATGTATAGCCATAGATGCTAGGAAAATACCGTTTATATTATATTTTTTCTCCATATTATAGAATACTTGATAGTTGTTTTCAAAAATTTTATTGGTATCATTTGAAAGTCCTGTAAAAACCTTTTTGTAATCATTTAAAGTTAAACCACTTGGCTTATTTAAATCCATATTTATATTAACTTTAAGTAAAATTCTTTGAATTCTATTTTTCTCAACTATACTTGGAGTTGATGTTGCAGAAGTTAAGTTAGAAGTTTTTACAAAACCTTGTACACCATCAAAAGAAATTTTGGCATAATCTTCATTTGGCAATTCTAGTAGCTTAACATCTATACTCTTCTTAACCTCAGCTACTTCATTAGATGCTGGATCAACTGTTTCTTTTATTTTTGCGGTATCTACAAAGTACATAGTATCTCCAATATGAACTTTGTGCTTTGCTAAGAATTCAGAAGTACCAAGGTCAACTAATTTTGGAGTAGGTTCTAGCACTTTCTCTTTTGAAAGTATAGTCTCCTCAACAAAATTACCATTTTCATACGTTCTAATAGCAGTGATTTTGTCTTTTCCAAGTACACCTTCCTGCTTTACAACCTCTTCACCTTTTGGTAGTGTAGGCGCATCTGTATATTGTGTTTCAAATTCAACATCTCTGTCTTCAACAATTTGCTCTTTTACTCTATCCATACCAGCATTTGAAGATATAATGTTGTGCATATTTAATCTGTGTCTATTAAGCTCAACTTCAGATATAATTTCAGGTTCATCCGTTTTAGCATAACTTTGGCTAAAAGATAAATCTTTTGGAAATAATAAAGCCATAGAAACCACAACAATACCACAGCCAGTTAATATATGAGATAGTTTCAAGTCGTTAGTTTTACGCCTTGTCTGATACATAGTAGATTTTTTTATTTTTGCATTTTCTTTAATTTCAACTTTTTTCTGTTCTTCAGCTTGTCTCATATAAACTTGTTGTGCATCAGGGTTATTTTTAATTTCTTGTAATTCTCTAAAAACATCAGATAAGTTTCTATTTTGATAATTATAAGAACCTTTATTACTTGACATTGCAATTAACTCTCTTTCTTTTACAAATTTACACTATATATTATACAACAATAATCGAATAATGTCTAGATTTTTTGGTAAAATAAAGATAGTTAAGTTACTATTCGTTACAATTCACAGCTTATAAAATAATATAGCCCTGCTTAGACAATGATTAATATATAAAAATTAAATTCCTTACTGGTCAAACTAATCATTAGCGCGGGCATTTCAACGTAATTGTACTGAACAGTAACATAGTTAAAAAAATTTGATTTCGAAAATAAAATTTAGATTATATAAAAACAGTTTATAAAGTTTTGGAAAATATTAACAAATGTTAGAGAAAGGGAATATCAATAATGTATGATGCAATTATAATAGGTGCAGGACCAGCAGGAATATCTTCCAGTTTGTATTTAAAAAGAGCAAATATGAAAGTACTCGTTTTATATTATGGAACTTCGGAACTAGAAAAAGCACACCAAATAGATAATTACTATGGGATTATAAGCGGAATTTCTGGAAAAGAATTATACGAAAATGGGATAAAACAAGCAAAAGAACTTGGTATAGAAGTATTAGAAAAAGAAGTTATAGATGTTGAAATTACAGAAAGTATGAATTTTAAAGTAAAATCCACGGATGAAAGTTTTGATGCATGTAGTGTTATAATTGCAACTGGAAACAAAAGAGTTAAGCCAAACATAAAGGGAATAAACAAGTTTGAAGGCAAAGGAATAAGCTATTGTGCAATATGTGATGGATTCTTTTATAGAACCAAAAATGTAGTTGTAATAGGCGATGGGAATTTTGCAATTAATGAAGCTAATTACTTGAGTAATATTGTAAATGATGTTAAAATTCTAACTAACGGATTAAAAGCTCCTGAAACAGAATATGAAGTAAATACAAAGAAAATTGAAGAAATAAAAGGAGAAAGCAAAGTAAATAAAATAAAATTTGAAGATGGTGAAAATTTATTAGTGGATGGAATATTTATAGCACAAGGAATAGCAGGAGGAAGTGATTTCGCAAAAAAATTAGGAGTAATTTCAAATAACGATAATTTGGTCGTAAACGAAAATATGCAAACTAATGTAAAAGGATTGTTTGCTTGTGGCAACATAACAGGAGGATTATTACAAGTAAACAAAGCAGTTTATGAAGGCGCGAAAGCTGGGCTTTCAGCAGTAAATCATATTAAAACAAGAAAATAAGAAGTCTTGCAGAAAGATAATTAAGGAGGTAAAAAGATGAGTGTATTAAAAATAACACAAGAAAATTTTGAAAATGAGGTGTTAAAGTCTAAAAAAACAGTTATAGTAGATTTCTATGCAGATTGGTGTGAACCTTGTAAAATGCAATCACCAATAATTGATAAAATGGAAGAAGAACAAAGTGATAACATAAAAGTTGGAAAAGTAAATGTAGATGAAAATCAAGATTTGGCTTTAGAATATGATGTTATGAGTATTCCAACTATTTTGGTAATTAAAAATGGTAAGGTTACTAAACAATTTATTGGTTTAACAGATAAAAATCAACTGCTAGATGCCATAAATGAATAAATAATATTACAAACAGAATTTAAAAAGATATCGTGAAAGAATACGGTAAAAAGTATAATCTTAATGGTAGTAGTTTTACTAAGAAAAAATATGAAAATTGTTTTAGCCATGATTAGACAAGTGATTAATATATAAAAATTAAATTCCTTACTGGTCAAACTAATCATATGAATGAAAACGATTTAAATTCATAATTAGAACAGTTGATTTGGCGAATCTGTATAAACAAGAGTATGACCAAACTGCGCGTTCATTGAATTTTTATATATTAATCATTAGCGTGGCATTTCAATGTAATAATACTGAACAGCGACTTTGTGAACTAGTACCACTGTGTACGCCTGAGTGCTACTTTCTAATTTTATGAAAAATTAGAAAAACTGTTGTAAAATTGGAAAAAAATTGATATACTTATACATGATTAAGTATATTTTTTTTATACTGTAGGAGGTGAATAATATGGAGTTAGCAAAAGTAGAACAAAGCATAGGTTATACATTTAAAAACAAAGAACTTTTAAAAACAGCATTAACACACACGTCATATGCATATGAACACAGGGTAGAAAGCAACGAAAAGCTTGAGTTTTTGGGTGATAGTATTTTAGAGTTTATATCAAGCAAATATATATATAACAAATATCCAAAGCTAAAAGAAGGAGAAATGACTAAAGTTAGAGCAACTGTAGTATGTGAAAAAAGTTTACACAAAATTGCAAAATTGCATAATTTTAGTGATTTCTTGAATCTAGGAAGGTCAGAAAGAAAAACAGGAGGAGAAAACAGACCAGCAATTCTAGCAGATAGCGTTGAGGCCGTAATTGCTGCAATTTACTTAGATGGTGGGCTAGATGAGGCGGACAAGTTCATAATTGAAAATTTAAAAGATGAAATAGAAATTGCAACAAAACATGTTGGAGATAAAGACTATAAAACTGTATTGCAAGAAAAACTACAAGTTCACGGTAATGTAAAAATAGATTATATCCTAATAAAAGAAACAGGCCCAGACCACAACAAATGCTTTGAATTTGAACTTAGATTTAACGGCAAGAAATTATCAGAAGGTAAAGGAAAAAGTAAAAAAGAAGCACAAATGCAAGCAGCTAAAAAAGCATTAGAAGAATTAAACTAAAAAAAGAAAAGAGGTAAGTCTATGAAAAAACAATACATAATACCAATATTTGTACCACATTTAGGGTGTCCAAATGACTGTATATTTTGCAATCAAAAATCAATTAGTGGACAAAAAAAGAGTGTGACAAAAGAAGAAACGAAGGAAATAATAGATAATTACCTACAAAATATTGAAGATGATGATGCACAAATAGAAATTGCATTTTTTGGAGGAAGTTTTACAGCAATAGATAAAGAAAAACAAGAAGAATTATTACAAGTGGCTTATGAATATATAAAAAATGGAAAAATAGAAAGTATAAGAATTTCAACTAGACCAGATGCAATAGATAAAGAAATTTTAAAGAGATTAAAGAAATATAAAGTAAAGACAATTGAGCTTGGAGTCCAATCAGCCAATGATTATATTTTGAAAAGAGCAAATAGAGGGCATAATTTTGCAGATGTAAAAAAAGCATCAAGATTAATAAGATGGAATGGCTTTAAATTAGGACATCAAATGATGGTAGGCTTACCAGAAAGTACCAGAATAGATGAAATTAATACAGCAAAAGCATTAGTTAAATTAAAACCTAAAATGGTACGAATTTACCCAGTTCTAGTGGTAAAAAACACTCAGCTCGAAAAAGAATATGAACAGGGAAGATATTATCCATTAACAGTTGTTCAAGCAGTAGAGGTTTGCAAAGAGCTTGTTAGAATCTTTGCAGATAAAAATATAGATGTAATAAGAGTAGGATTGCAAAACACAGAAGAGATATCAGACCCAGAAAACGCAAAAAGTGAAGTGGTTAGCGGACCATATCATCCAGCATTTAGACAATTAGTTGAATCAGCTATGTGGTATGATGCAATTGTAGCAAAAATTAAAAAGCTAAACGCAAAAGTAAAACATGTAGAAGTAACAGTAAATCCAATAGATGCAAACAATGTTATAGGACATAAAAAAGAAAATATTTTAAAACTAAAAGATACTTATAATGTTGATTTAATTTTAAAACAAGATAAAAACATAAAACAAGGTAAGTCTAAAATACATATAACTGAAACATATACAAATTAGGGTAAAAACTTGAAGTGTCAATTTGTCACATCAATTTTTTTGCATAAAATTGCTAAAAATACCAATACTAAAAAAAAGGTGATTTTATGCAAGCGGAAAAAATAGATATAAGGAAAATAATAACTGAAATAGCTGGTACAATTTTAGGAGCATTTGTTATGGCATTTGGAGTTGCTTTATTCTTGTTACCAAACCAGTTATCATCAGGTGGAGTATCAGGAATAGCAACACTTGTATATTACTTATTTAATATTCCAGTAGGTAAGATGATACTTATTATTAATGTTCCGTTATTTTTATTTTCTGGATATAAATTAGGAAAAAGCTTTTTAATTAAATCCATTGTAGGTACAATTTCTTTATCATTTTTTATAGATATGTTAGATAGGTTTGAGCCGTTAACAAAAGACAGATTTCTTGCATGTGTATATGGAGGTATAATAATAGGTCTTGGAACAGCAATAATTCTAAAGGCTAGTTCATCTACAGGTGGAAGCGATTTAATTAGCACTGTAGCTAAAAAATATAAACCAGATATAAGAAGTAGCAACATAATTACTGTATTTGATTTTGTGGTCGTAACACTAAATATTATTTTTTTTAAAGAAATAGAAATAGGGTTATATTCTGCAATTGCAATATATTTAATGGGAAAAATAATAGACATAGTATTTGAAGGAATATACTTTACAAAATTAATGGTAATTGTATCTGAAAAAGCGGAAGAAATTGCAAAAGAAATAGAAGAAAAAATAGAAAGAGGAGTAACAGGATTGTTTGGTAAAGGTATGTACACAAATAAAGATAAATTAGTTTTAATGTGTGCTGCATCAAGAAGAGATGTTTCAAGAATTAGGATTGTTGCAAGAAAGATTGACCCTAAAAGTTTTATAATTATTACTAATTCAAGAGAGGTAGTAGGACAAGGGTTTAAAAGAAGCTAAAAGTTAGTATAAAAAAATTAAATTCCTTACTATTCAAACTAATCATAAGAAATTATTAAGATTATAATTGAAAATCCTCCTTATTTATTATACAATTAAATCGGAGAGTGAAGAAATGAAAGAACAAAAATACACATTAAAAAATGCAAAATCATTTGAACTAAAAGACATATTTGACTGTGGTCAATGCTTTAGATGGAACGAGCAAGAAAACGGAAGCTACACGGGTGTATTTGGGAAAAATGTATTAAATGTGCAAAAACAAGGAAAAGACATTATTTTTGAAGGAATATGTGAAACAAGTATAAAAGAGACTGTAGAGTATTATTTTGATTTAAACTGTAATTATGAAGAAATAAAAGAAACGCTAGCAAAAATAGACAACAATATGAAAACTAGTATTGAATATGGTCAAGGCATTAGAATTTTAAACCAAGATTTATGGGAAACAATCATTTCATTTATTATTTCAGCAAATAACAATATTCCAAGAATTAAAGGCATTATAGAAAGATTATCTAAAAAATACGGAAAAGAAATTAGCTGGAAAAACGAAAAATATTATACTTTCCCAACAGTAAATGAACTAAAGGATGTAACTATTCAAGAATATAGAAAATTAGGCTTAGGATTCCGAGATGTTCGTTTATACGAAACCACAAAAATGATTTTAGAAAAACAAGTTGATATAGATAAATTAAAAGAAAATCCAAATACTAGAGAGGTAAGAAATGAACTTTTAAAACTATCTGGAGTTGGACCAAAAGTTGCAGACTGCATACTTCTATTTTCAGATTTAAAACGATTTGATGTTTTTCCAATTGATGTTTGGGTAGGAAGAGTTATGAATGATTTATACATAAAAAATCCAGATGAAAAAAAAGTTAGTAAAAAGCAAATAGAACGAATTGCAAAAGAAAAGTTTGGAGATTTACAAGGACTGGCACAGCAGTATTTATTTTATTGGAGAAGAGAGGCATAGAACCAATTCTTATCCAAATAGAGAAAGGAATTAATTAGAAATGAGCTTAAGAATAATATATGGAAAGCAGGGAACTGGGAAGACTAGTTTCTGTTTTTCTGAAATTGCAAAGTTAATAGAAAAAGAGAATAAAATTTTTATAATTACACCAGAGCAATTTTCCTTTACTGCTGAGCGTAAACTAATGGAAACAATTGATGGAAATGCAGTAATTAATGCAGAGGTAATTACATTAAGTAGGATGGCATATAGAGTTTTAAATGAAGTAGGTGGAAATAAAAATAATCTTTCCAAATGTGGCAAAGCAATGCTTATTTATTCTATATTAGCCGAACATCAAAAAGATTTAAAATTCTTAGGTAAGTCAGATGAAAATTTGGAATTAAGTGCTACTGCAATTACAGAATTTAAAAAACATAATGTAACTATAGAAAACCTAAAAGAAAAAATAAAAAAAACAGATGATATATATTTGAAAACAAAATTATCTGATATGGCTTTAGTTTATGAAGAATTTGAAAATAAAATATTAGGTAATTATATAGATGAAACAGATCTTTTGAACATACTTGCAAACAATTTGGAACATACAGATTTAGTAAAGGAGAGTGTAATTTATATAGATGAATTTGCAGGGTTTACATCGCAAGAATATAAAGTTATAAAACAATTAACAAAGCTTGCAAAACAAGTAAATATAACTCTTTGTATTGACAACATGGATTCAAACACAAATCCTGATACAGATATTTATTATTCAAACAAATTAACACTTGAAAAAATCTTAAACTTAGCAGCAGAAAATGAATTTAAGCTAGAAAAACCAGTATCTCTAGAAAACGAATATAGATTTAAAACAGAAGAATTAAAACACTTAAGTAAAAATATTTACAATGTGAAATCCACAAAATATGAAGAAAATGTGGAAAACATTAAGCTATTTCTAGCAAAAAACGAATATTCAGAGATTGAATACATAGCTAAAGAAATAAAAAAAATAGTAAGGGAGCAAAATATTAGATACAGAGATATATCAATAATTACAAAAAACATAGGAACATACTCTTCGTTGGCTAGAGCAATTTTTAGTAAATACGAAATACCTGTGTTTATTGACGAAAGGAGAGAGCTAAACCAAAATATTATCGTGCAATATATTTTAGAAATTCTAGAGGTTTTAAACAAAAATTATTCAAGTGAAGCGGTATTTTCATACATAAAATCTGGTTTTTGTGATATAGAAAAAGACGAAATTTTTAAATTAGAAAATTATTGTACAAAGTGGAATATAAAGCAGAGTAAGTGGAAAAAGGACTTTGTTTATGAGCTAAATGATGAAAGTAAAAAACAAGAAATAGAAAGATTAAATGAGTTAAGAAAAGAGATTATTAACCCATTAATAAACTTACAAGAAAAAATCAGAAAAGAAAGAACAGCTACAAATATAACCAAAGCGATTTATGAATATATTCAAAAACAACAAATAGAGAAAAAGATATCTGCAAAAATAAACGAACTAGAAGAAAAAGGTTTTGTAGATTTAGCAAGCGAATATAAAGCAAGTTACAAGATATTAATTGACATTTTTGATGAAATTGTAAATATATTTAAAAATGACAAAATGACAATTGATAAATACAGCAAAATTTTAAAAATAGGTCTAAAAAATAGTGGACTAGGAAAAATACCTGGAACCGCGGATCAAGTAATATTTGGAGATGTAGACAGGTCAAGAAGTCACAAAGTTAAGGCAATTTTTATAATAGGCCTAAATGATGGCGTATTTCCAAGCGTTAATAAAGATGAAGGATTTTTTAACGACAAAGACAGAGAAAAATTAAAGCTAGATGGCATTGAACTTGCAAAAGGAACAATAGACAAACTTTATGAAGATAATTTTAATATTTACAAAGCATTTACAACAGCTGAGGAACAAGTTTATTTATCATACAGTTCTTCGGATGCTGAAGGAAAATCATTAAGACCATCAATGTTGATTGGAAAAATAAAAAAGATATTTCCAAAGCTAGAAGAACAAAGTGATGTAATAAGCAAAAAATATGAAATTATAAACAAACAAATCACGTATGAGGAGCTAATAGAAAATATTGCAAGATTAAAACTTGGTGATCATATAAACGAAATATGGTATAGTTTATATAGATTTTATAAAGAGCAAAATGAGTGGCAAGAAAAATTAGCACTAGATTTAAAAGGCATAGAATACACAAACTTGCCAAAGAATATTAAAAAAGAGAATGTAGAAAAATTATATGGAAATACTTTAAATACAAGTGTTTCTAGACTTGAAAAATATAGAAGTTGCCCTTTTTCGTATTATTTGCAATATGGACTTAAACTAAAGGAAAAAGAGCAACTAAAAATACAAAGCTTTAATACTGGAACATTTATGCATGAAACGATAGATGAGTTTTTTGAATATGTATGGCAAGAAAAATTAAGCTTGGCTGAATTAGAAGAAGAACAAATATTAGAAATTGTTTCAAAAATAATTGATGAAAGTTTAAACCTAAGTAAAAATAGTATATTTACTGTAACTGCTAAATACAGAGTACTTGTACAAAGGCTAAAAAGAATTGTAGCTAAAGCTTTAAAATACATAATCCAAACAATAATATATAGCGACTTTTCTATAGAGGGTGTAGAAGTAGAGTTTGGAAAAAAAGGCAAATATAAGCCAATAGTTTTAGAATTAGAAAATGGAAAAAGAGTAGAAATTACAGGAAAAATAGACAGAATAGATTCAGCCCAAAAAGAAAATCGGAAAATACTTAAGAATTATAGACTATAAATCATCTGTAAAAAATATTGACTTGAACGAGGTGTATGCAGGTTTACAAATACAGCTTTTAACATATACAGATGCAATTTGCAAACAAGAAGATGTAATGCCAGCCGGAATTTTCTATTTTTCATTATTAGAGCAAATGGTAAAAGCGGAAAAGAAAATGAACGAAGAAGAAATAGAAGAAATGATACGCAAAAACTTTAGGATGAAAGGCTTAATAATAGCAGATGTTAAAATTATAAAAATGAATGACAATACTCTAAAATCAGGAAGCTCTAAGCTAGTACCAGCAGCAATAACAACATCTGGCACAATAAATGAAAAATGGACAAATGGAGTAAAGAAAGAAGAATTCAAGGTTCTACAAGATTATATTTATAAAACCATAAAAGATATTTCAAAAGAAATATTAAGAGGAAAAATAGAATTAAAGCCATATAATAAAAAAGGAAAAACACCATGTGAATATTGTGAGTATAAAGCAATTTGTGGGTTTAACCCAAGGCAAAAAGGAAATTGCTATAATTATATTGACCTTAAAACAAAAGATGATATAATATTAAAAATGAAAAAGGAATTATAGTAGCGAGTTACAAAGAAGGAGATAAAAATGTTCATTCCAAATAAATTAAAAATAGGAGACATAATTGGAGTAGTTGCACCATCAGATCCAATTATAGGAGATAATATAGAAGAGTTAGAAAGAGCTAAAAAAATAGTAGAAAGCGCTGGATTTAAAGTGAAATTTTCTAAAAATATATTTTCAAATACAATTGGTTATTCTGCAACTGCGAAAGAAAGAGCAGATGATATAAATGAAATGTTTGCAGATAAGCAAGTTAAAATGATATGGTGTGCAAAAGGTGGAGAAAATTCTAACACTACATTTGAATATTTAGATTTTGAACTAATTAAAAATAACCCAAAGATTTTTTGCGGTTATAGTGATATAACATCTCTAACAAACATTATTACAGCCGAAACAGAACTAGTAACATTTAGCGCAACAAACTTTAAAACTATTGCAACAGATGAAACAGATTTTAGCTACAATGAAGCTATCAAAAGATTTGTTGATGGAAGTTTAGAAATTTGCGGTGAAAAAGATTATAAAACAATTATTTCTGGACAAGCTGAGGGGGAGTTAATAGGTGGAAATTTAAGTCTGATAAGGGGTTTAGTTTCTGGAAAATACAAAGTGAATTTTACAGATAAAATATTGTTTTTAGAAGAACTAGGATTTGAAACAGGACCAGCGTTAGCTAGTAATTATTTAGCATATATGAAACAAAATGGAGTGTTTGATAAAATAAAAGGAATATGGGTAGGAAATTATGAACACGAAAGTGGAATTACATTAGAAAAAATCTTAATAGATACAATAGGAAAAGATTACGAAAAGCCAATTATTAAATCAAATAACTTCGGACACTGTGAGACAAAAACAGTAATCCCAATTGGAACTATGGCAAAAATAAACACAAATGAAAAACAGAAAATAGAATTTATAGAACAATGCGTGCAATAATAAGGAGCAAGTAAAATGTTTGAAACTTGGGAAAAATTAGAAGAATCAATAAAAGGATGCAATAAATGCAAATTATATACAGCAAGGCAAAACATAGTGTTTGGAGTAGGAAACAAAAAAGCTGACCTAATGTTTATAGGAGAAGGACCAGGAGCAGACGAGGACAGGCTTCGGAGAACCGTTTGTGGGAAAAGCAGGAAAACTTATGGACATGGCGTTTCAAACTCTTGGAATTAAAAGAGAAGAAGTGTATATAGCAAATATTGTAAAATGCCGACCACCTTCAAATAGAAATCCTGAAGAGGATGAATGCACTGCTTGTATGAATTACTTAAGAAATCAAGTGGTTTTAGTAAAGCCTAAAATAATTGTACTATTGCGGTAGTGTAGCATTGCAGCATATATTAGGTAAAGAATATAAAATTACCGCCTCCAGAGGCAAATGGGTAGAAAAGAAAGGCATAAAATATATGCCAACTTGGCACCCTGCTGCACTTTTAAGAGATGAAACAAAAAAGATAGATTTTATTAAGGATTTATTATTAGTTACAAAAGAAATATATAAAAAGAACAATGAGGTTGAAAATGAATAAATTAAAAGAAAAAGCAAATTATTGTTTAAATTGCATAGCAAAACCGTGCTCAACTAAAGGTTGTCCATTACAAAATAAAATACCAGAGTTTATTTCTCAAATAAAAGAAGAAAACTATATTGAGGCATATAAAATATTATCTGAAACAACAGTGCTTCCAGGAGTTTGTGGAAGAATATGTCCACACAAAAAACAATGTCAAGGCTCTTGCGTAAGAGGAATAAAAGGTAAGCCAGTATCAATTGGAGAGTTAGAAGCTTTTGTATTTGATAAAGCTATGGAGCAAGGTTATAGTTTATCTAAATGTTGGGCAAATGAAATGAAGAAAATTGAGCCTACAAATAAAAGAGTTGCGATTATTGGTGGAGGACCAGCAGGGTTAACAGCAGCAGCTTTTTTTGCAAAGCAAGGAGTAAAAGTTACAATATATGAAAAATATGACTATCTAGGCGGAATTCTAATGCATGGAATTCCAGAATTCAGATTACCTAAAGAAATTGTTAGAAAAACAGTAAAAAATATTTTAGATTTAGGAATAGAAGTAAAATATAAACAGGAATTAGGTAAGAATTTAAAATTACAAGAATTAGAAAATGAGTATGATGCGATATTTTTAAGTTTTGGAGCAAATGTTTCTACCAAAATGGGGGTAGAAGGTGAAAACTTAGAAGGAGTATTATATGGCAATGAATTATTAGAATATAATTCACATCCAGATTATACAGGAAAAGTGGTAGCGGTTGTGGGTGGAGGAAATGTTGCAATGGACTGCGCAAGAACCGTAAAAAAACTTGGGGCTGAAACTGTAAAAGTAATTTACAGAAGAGCAGAAGAACAAATGCCAGCAGAGGAAAAAGAGGTAGAAGATGCAAAAAAAGAAGGAATAGAATTCTTATTCCAAAATAATATTGTAAAAATTATTGGGCAAGATAAAGTAAAAAAAGTAGAATTAATAAAAACAGAGCTTATCCAAAAAAAATGCGAAACAAGATTAGTTCCAGTAAATATAGAAAACAGCAATTACATAATAGATTCTGACTATATAATTATGGCACTAGGATCACAGCCAGCATCATTTGTAAAAAATTTAGGACTAAAATTAAACAAATGGGGAAATATAGAAATAAACGACAAATATCAAACATCAAATCCAAAAATTTATTCCTGCGGAGACTTAGCGGGAATTAAGCAAACAGTAGCCTGGGCAGCTTATTCAGGAAGAGAAGCAACGAGGAATTAGGGCTTTCCCTAATCCCTTGCTTCTTCTGTAGTTGTACCGAATATCAACTTCTTAATTTTTCTAAATAGTATAGCCAATTTGCTTTCTTTTTTTGTAACAACTTTTAAAGCAGTTTCAAATACATAATCCTCGCCATTTTCTATAGCGTTATATTTAGCTTCTAATTGTTCCATTTTTTTAACATAGTAGTTATTAAAAAATGTATAACCTTCTGTGTTTCCTAAATAATCTTTAAACATATATAATTTTCTTCTATAATTTTCAACCTCTTCCAAATTTGTTATTGCGTTAAAAGATTTATCAAAATAGCTTGATATAATAAGATTTTGAGCTCTCAAAAAGGTTAATGTAATTTCGCTTTTAAGTTCATCTATTTTACTAATCATACTATCTACTTTTTTATTTCTATCATCAATTGTAGCAATTCGGTTATTTAGCTTTATAATATTTTCTTCGTTATTTAAAATATCATCAATTGCATTTTGAATGGCCATAAATACTTTTGGAGACGTTAATTCTGCAAATTTAAATTTAAAATTATCATCGCTTTTTAGAGTGCTTCCAAACATCACATCTTCACCAGTTATATATGCCATTTGATTTGCCAAACAACATTCTAAAGGATAGTAAGAAGGACTTGTTGTTTCAAAACTAATACCAAAATATTTAACATATTCTTTTGGTATTTTATTAATTTTTGAAGACATAAGTTGAACAGCAGCTTCATTTAACCCCAATCCATAAATTTTAAACTCCGTATAATCACAAAGCCCCATTCTAACCAAATAATTTTTACCATCTTTAATTTCTTGAAGATAATGTATGCACTCATGAACCGCAAATTCTTCTAGATCCTCATCTTGAATATTTGAATTAAAATAAATTGATGTATTCTTATAAAAGTAGTTAGCTTCTGCCATTCCATCAGGCATTTTTGCTCTATACATATTTAATCTAGATAGTCTAATAAACAGATTATTTTGGTCAAAACCATAATTCGGAAAAGTATCGCATATTGCAATAGAGACATTTCTTGCAATAGAGTTAACTCTTAAAGTATCTATTTTTTCTATAACTTCAATTCCTTCTTTATGTAATTCTGTTTCTATATTCACTTTAAACTCTCCTTATAATAAACTAATAATATTATACTATAAAAAATTAATTATTATATTTCAAAAGTATTAAATATTAGTTACATTTTAATTACAAATACAAATAGATGACTTTATTACTTTAAATTATGTGGGTGATTGAACTTGCAATAAAAGAAGAAAAATGATACAATTTGACGCAAGATATGTAAAAAAAAGGATGATAAAATTGGGCAAAAAGTTGTTAATAACAGAAAAGCCTTCTGTTGCAATGGAATTTGCAAAAGCATTAAAGATAACGACAAATAGAAAAAACGGATATTTAGAATCTGAAAACTGGATTATTACTTGGTGTGTTGGTCATTTAGTAACTATGAGTTATCCAGAAAAATATGATGAAAAGTTAAAATTGTGGAGATTAGATACTTTGCCATTTATACCAGAAGAATGGAAATATGAAATTATACCTCAAGTGGCCAATCAATTTGAAATTGTTAAAACTCTAATGCAAAGGGAGGATATAGAAGAAATTTACAATGCAGGAGACTCTGGACGTGAAGGAGAATATATACAAAGGTTAGTTTTTATGATGGCAAAACCAAACCCAAATGCAAAAATGAAAAGAGTTTGGATAGATTCACAAACAGAAGAGGAAATTTTAAGAGGTATAAAAGAGGCAAAGGATTTATCTGAATATGATAGCTTGTCAGATAGTGCATATTTAAGGGCAAAAGAAGATTATTTAATTGGAATTAATTTTTCAAGGCTTTTATCAGTTATTTATGGAAGAACGTTAGCAAATAAAATAAATGAGGAAAGAGCCTCAATCTCGGTAGGAAGAGTTATGACTTGCGTGCTAGGCATGGTAGTTTCCAGAGAAAGAGAAATTAGAAACTTTATAAAAACAAAGTATTATAAAGTTATTGGTGAATTTGGAGATGAAAATAGTTTTTTTAAAGCAGAATGGAAAGTAAATGAAAAATCAAAAATGCTTCAATCACCAAAGCTATATAATGAAACTGGTTTTAAAAAAGAGGAAGAAGCAAAAGAATTTATAAATGGTTTACAGGGGAAAGAAGCAAAAATTTCCGAGTTAAAAAAATCAAATCAAAAGGAAAATGCTCCATTATTATATAATTTAGCAGAAATACAAAATCAATGCACAAAATTATTTAAAATAAAACCAGATGAAACATTGGAAATTATACAGAATCTTTATGAAAGGAAATTAGTAACATACCCAAGAACTGATGCAAGAGTTTTATCAACAGCGGTTGCAAAAGAAATAACAAAAAATTTAAATGGAATAGCAAGAGGATATAAAGATGAAGAAGTGCAGTGTTATATAAAAAAAATGGTAGATGAAAAATATTCTACAAACATTGTAAAAACAAAATATGTAAATGATAGCAAAATAACAGACCATTATGCTATAATTCCAACAGGTCAAGGGTATGAGAACTTTAACAATTTACCAGATTTACAAAAGAAAGTATATAAAGTAATTGTAACAAGGTTTTTAGCAATTTTTTATCCGCCAGCAGAATATAATAAAATTCAAGTAACTGTTGAAATAGAGAATGAAACATTTAATTGTAGTGCAAAAATTTGTGTAAAACAAGGTTTTTTAGAAATTTTAAAAGATGATAAAAAAGGAAATAAGAAAACAACAGGAAATGAAGAAGAACAAAATGAAAATAATGAAAAACAAACAAATTTAGATATATTAAAAAACTTAAAAAAAGGGCAAGATATAGAAATAAGAAACTTTGAATTAAAAGAGGCAGAAACCTCACCACCTACAAGGTATAATTCAGGTTCTATGATTTTAGCAATGGAGAATGCAGGAAAATTGATAGAAGAAGAGGAATTAAGAGAACAGATAAAAGGAGCAGGAATCGGGACTTCAGCTACTAGGGCAGAAATTATTAAAAAACTTGAAAAAATAAAATATATTGAAATTAATTCTAAAACACAAATAATTACGCCGACCCAAAAAGGAGAAATAATCTACGATATAGTGCTAAAATCTATGCCAGATATGCTAAATCCAAAATTGACAGCAAGCTGGGAAAAAGGGTTAGATATGGTAGCCAAAAAAGAAATTAATCCAGATATATTTATGAAAAAATTAAAAAATTACATTCATTCTAAATTTAATAAATTAGTTGTAAAAATGTAAAAAATGTGATAAAATACCAATTGGAGATTTATATGAATACAATTTTAGGAGAGCTTGGAAAAGAGCCAAAGTTTATTGAATTAGTAAATAAAATAGAGAATAAACAAAGTCCGATAGCAATATCGGGCTTAAATGACGTTGGAATGATTCAGATTATATCAGCAATTCAAGAATTTACAAAAAAACCGATATGTTTACTTACATATAACGAAATTCAAGCAAAAAAGCTATATAAAGATTTAAAATATTTTACTGATAAAGTGGATATATTTAATAAAAAAGAAGTTGTAACTTATGATTATGTTGCAGAAAGCAAAGATATACAATATGAAAGGATAGATATATTAAACAAAATATATGAAAGCAAAAATAAAATACTTGTAACTACAATAGAAGCCGCTATGCAAAAATTACCTAGTGAAAAAACATTGTATAAAAATAGATTCAAATTCAAATTGGGTGAGAGCTATAGTATAGAAGAAATAAAGCAAAAACTAGTTAGATTACGGATATGAAAGACAAGATTTAGTAGAAGCAAGAGGGCAATTTAGTGTTAGAGGTGGAATTGTAGACATAGCAATAGATTCTAAAATAGGGGTTAGAATAGAATTTTGGGGAGATGAAGTTGATTCAATTCGTAATTTTAGTATTTTAAATCAAAGGTCTATTCACACTATCGAATATGTAACAATAGAGCCAGCTCATGAATATATTTTGGAAACAGGACAAGAAAATATAAGTCAAATAGATAAATATTTTAATGATTTTTATAAAGAACAAGCAACAATATTAGAATATTTAAAAGATAAATATTGTATTTTTATTGATGAATTAGGTAAAATAAGAAACCGTGCAAACAACATAAAATTAGATAATAGAAACCTAGAAAAAGCTTTAATAGAAAAAGAAAAGAGAATTCCTGATGCCATTTCAAATATGCTTACTTTCGAAGAAATAGAAGACATTTTAAGCCAAAAACAACTAATATATATTGAAAAACAAGATACAAAAATTACAATGCAGGCGGAAAAGTACAAATTCAACTATCGAGATGTTAATTATTATAAAAGCGAGATAGATGGACTATATGAAGAATTAAAAAGAGCGATTAAAGAAAAGAAAAATATCTATATATTGCTAAGCAATAAAGAAAAAGCAAAAAAATTAAAAACCATACTAGAAGAAAAAGAATTTATATGTAAAATAGAAGAAAAATTAAATAAAACAATTATAGCAAAGTCAAGTGAAAGTATTGTTACAATTACTATTGGAGAACTTTCATCTGGTTTTGAAAATTATGACTTAAAACAATTGATAATAATGGCTGATGAATTAATTAGCGGAGATAAAAAGAGAAAAAAAGTTACAAATACAGCTTTTAAAGAAGGTGAGCAGGTTGTATTTAACGACTTAAAAATAGGAGATTATGTAGTACATAGAAATTATGGAATAGGAATTTATATAGGTGTAAATACTATAAAAGCGGATGGAACAATTAAAGATTATATAAAAATTAAATATCAAAATGATGATATTTTATATATACCAACGAGTGATTTAGATTCAATTAGAAAATATGTTGGTGGAGACAGAATTAAGCCTAAAATAAATAGGTTAGGAAGTAAAGATTGGGAAAATACAAAAGCAAAAGTAAAGAAAAACCTAAGAGAAGTTGCAAAAGAATTAATAGAATTATATGCAAAAAGGGAAAAAACACCAGGATATGCATTTAGTAAAGATACACCTTGGCAGTCTGAATTTGAGGGTAAATTTCCATATCAAGAAACAGATGATCAACTAAGATGCATTGAAGAAGTAAAAAAAGATATGGAGACTTCTAGACCAATGGATAGGCTACTTTGTGGAGATGTTGGATATGGTAAAACAGAGGTAGCAATTAGAGCTGCATTCAAGGCAGCGTTAGACCGGAAAGCAAGTTGCATACTTAGCACCTACAACAGTTCTTGCTGAACAGCAGTACAAGGAATTTAAAGAAAGAATGAAAGATTACCCTGTTACAGTAGAAATATTAAATAGATTTAAAACTAGAAAATATCAAAATGATGTTATAAAAAGATTAAAATTGGGTGAAGTGGATATTGTAATTGGAACTCATAGACTTCTAAGCAAAGACGTGGAGTTTAAAGACTTGGGATTATTAATTATAGACGAAGAGCATAGATTTGGTGTAAAAGATAAAGAAAAAATAAAAACACTGAAAACAAATGTAGATGTTTTAACAATGACAGCAACTCCAATTCCAAGAACAATGCATATGTCAATTGTAGGAATAAGAGATATGTCAGTTATATATGACCCTCCACATAATAGAAAGCCGGTTCAAACCTATGTATTAGAATATGACAAAGAGGTTATAAGAGAAGCAATAACAAAAGAATTAGAAAGAGAAGGACAGGTATTTTACTTATTTAATAATGTAGAGCAAATTGCAAGAAAAGCAGAAGAAATATCAGACCTAATTTCAGAAGCAAATGTGGTATATGCACATGGTAGAATGTCCGGTAAGCAAATAGAAGAAATTATGCAAGACTTCATTGAAAAAAAGACAAATGTATTAGTTTGTACAACAATTCTTGAATCTGGAATTGATATTCCAAATGCAAATACAATAATTGTAGAAAATGCAGACAGAATGGGACTAGCACAATTATATCAAATTCGTGGTAGAGTTGGAAGAGCAGATAGGCAAGCATATGCATATATTACCTATAAAAAAGACAAATTATTATCAGAGGTAGCAGATAAGAGGTTAAAAGCAATTAAGGAATTTACTGAATTTGGTTCAGGGTTTAAAATTGCAATGAGAGATTTAGAAATTCGTGGAGCAGGAAGTTTGCTAGGCGAAATTCAATCTGGACATTTAGAACAAGTTGGATATAATACATATTGTAACCTACTAGATGAAGTGGTAAAAGAGATGAAAGGAATTGAAGTTAAAGAAGAAGCAGATGTACAAATTGACTTAAATGTAACGAGTTATATTCCAGAAGAATACATAGAAAACAGCGACCAAAAAATTGAGATATATCAAAATATTGCTTTGTGTAAAAATGAAGAAGACATTCAAAATGTAATAGATGAAATAATTGATAGATTTGGAAACATGCCAAATGAATTAGAAAATTTAATTTCTATTGCTAGAATAAAATATTTAGCAAAGGCTCTAAACATAGAAAAAGTAATAAGTAAGAAAACAGCAGTAGTATTCACATTTTCGCCTTCAGCTAGTCAAAGAGAGTTTGATATATCAGGATTGGTAGAAAAATATGGTACAAAAATTAAGTTTTCAGCTGGAATTAAACAAATGATTACATTAGAAATTGGAACTAGCAATGAGAAAGATATTTTGAATGAGGTTACCAAGTTCTTAAAATTTTTATAAAAACATATTGTTACAATTCACATATAAGATTGTTTGCCCTGCTAACGTGATAAATATAAACAAAAATTTCGTTCCTTACTGGTCAAACTAATCATATGAATATAAATTATTTATTTCATTATTAGAATAGTTAATCTGGCTAATCTATACAGTTTAGAGTTTGACCAAACTGCGCGTCACTTATTTTTCTTTATATTTATCAATTGCGCGGGTTTTTAAATTTATTACTATGAATTGTAACAATAAAAGAAAGAAGGAATTTAAATGCAGGTTATTTCAAGTAAGGATAATGAATTTATAAAACACATAAAAAAATTGAAAGACAAAAAAGAAAGAGACATTAGTAATGAATATATAATAGAAGGAGTCAAACTTTTAAAAGAGGCAATACAGGAAAAAGCAAATATTAAGCAAATTGTTTTATGTGATGATTGCGAGAAAACAGAAGCTATACCCAAAGATTTAATGTATGAAATTGCAAAATATGATTGCATATATGTAACTACTAAAATTTTAAAATTAATAACAGAAGTAAATAATCCTCAAGGTGTGCTTGCAATTGTAGAAAAGAATAATGTTTCAAAAGACATTGATTATAACAATGATATAATAGTTGCTTTAGATGATGTACAAGATCCGGGAAATTTAGGAACAATATTAAGAACAGTTGATAGTGTTGGGCTTACACAAATTTTAGTATCTAAAAAAACAGCAGATGTATATAATCCAAAAGTTGTACGTTCTACTATGGGAGCGATTTTTAGAGTTAGAATTATTGAATGTGAAGATTTAAAAGATACTTTAAAAGAAACTAAAAAACATAAATTTAAAACTGTTGTTACATCTCTTCAAACTGAAAATTCTATGTATGATATAGATTATAATAAAAAAGTAATAGTTATAGGAAATGAAGCAAATGGAGTTGAAGAAGAAATTCAAAATATGGCAGATGAAAAAATAAAAATACCAATGCTTGGTAAAACAGAAAGCTTGAATGCTTCTGTAGCAACAGGAATTGTGCTTTATGAATATGTAAGGCAGAAATTGATAATAAAAAATTAATAAAATATTTACAAAACAATTATACAAAGTCGTAAATATTTATTGTAGAAAACAAAAATACATGTTAAAATTGAAGGTGTAAAGTATTAGAAAGATAAAAAGAATTCTTATCAAATCCAGAAAGTAAGGAAGTAAAAAAGAGTAAGAAAAAAATGAAAATTCTAAACGTAATGGAATGAGGAAAGAAGAAAAAATAAAAAAAGATAAGGAAGAAATAATAAAATTAAGAAATATTTAAAATGGGTTTATTTGAAAGAAGGAATGAAAGTGAGCATACATGTTGTAATGGTAGAACCAGAAATACCACAAAATACTGGAAATATAGCAAGAACTTGTGCAATAACAGGAGCAAAATTACATTTGGTACATCCGCTAGGTTTTGATATATCAGAAAAATCATTAAAAAGAGCAGGTTTAGATTATTGGGACAAGCTAGAAATAGAAGAACACAAATCTTTAATGGAATTTTTAGAAAAGTACAGTCCAGAAGAGCACAACATGTTTTTTGCAACTACAAAGGGAAAAACTAAATATACAGATATAGATTATTCAAAAATGTATGAAGTATTTGTATTATATGGAAAAGAAACAAAAGGCTTGCCAGAATGGCTATTAGAAAAATACTTAAATACAAAAACAATTAGAATACCAATGTTACCAACACTAAGGTCACTTAATTTATCAAATTCTGTTGCTATAATTACATATGAAATATTAAGACAGAGAGAATTTGAAAACCTAGAAGAAATAAGTAGTTATTTTGATTAATGTCGAATTTTGCGGTGAAAAGTGGAAGAAAAAACGGGAAAAAGCTTGGCTTTTTTCCGTTTTTGTGGTTTAATAATATTAAGAGTTATATTTTCATATAAAATTATAATCGGAGTTTTTAATTCGAAAAATTATATCCATTAAAAATTGAAGAAAAAATAAAAAAGAATGAAGGTGATAAGGACAAATATTTATTTCACTAAAAGATAAATATTGACAAAACAATAAAAATAGCTACAATAAGGAGGAAGTCTAATGAAAGTATTTTCATACAAAGATTACATCAGATGTATTCATACTTTAAGGTTAAATGCAGTATTGCAACTAGCAGAAGAAAGTACCGAATACAAATTAGACTCAAAAGATGAAGAAAATAATAAACATGATAAACTAGCGAAAACTATACTAAAAGATAAAAAGGAAATGGCTAAATTTATAAATCAATTTTTAGAGCCAATTAGAAAAGTAGAAAGTAGAGACTTAGAAAAGTATACAAATAGCTACATAATAAAAAAATACAAAAACAAAGAAGAAGATTTATTTTTTAAGCTAAAAAGTGATGAAATATTTTTCTTAGTAAAACACCAATCAAGTATTGATTACACCATGCCATATAGAATTTTAAATTATTGTATTGATATAATGCAAGAGTGCAGTCGAAATAAAAAAATAGATAATTATACTCGTTACCCAATTATAGTACCAATAGTTATATATACAGGACAAGAAAAATGGAGAATGCCTAAAAAATTAAAAGAAAAACAAATAGGAAATTATGTACTTGAAAATTACAAGATAGATTTAGAATACAATTTTATTTCTATTAATAAATTATCAATAAAATATTTATTACAAAAAAGAACAATGTTTGGCTATGGCATGATAATAGAAAAAGCAAAAAATATGGAAGAATTGACGAATAATTTAGAATTAGTAATCGAAAATGCAAAAACAAAAAAACAATTAGATCAAATAGAGGATATTATAATTTATTTATTTGATAACTCCGTTGAAAAAAAAGCAAAATATGCATTAGTAAATAAAATTAAAAGAGAAATAGAAAAGGAGGGAAAAAATATGAGTGCACGTGATATAGTTATAGCAGAGATGAGTAAGCAACGTCAGACAGGAAGAATTGATGTGGCAGAAGGAATGATTAGAAGCAAAGTAGACGATAAAATTATAATGAAATGTGCTAAAATTACTCCAAAAGAGTTGGACAAGCTAAAAAGAACTGTATTAGTAAACAAATAAGTTAACAAAAAGAATTGTATCTAGAAAAATAGAACAATTCTTTTTTGATGTAGGAATTCTGAAACTTTTTTTAGATATAAAAACCGAACTTCTTGCAAATATTTAACATAAAATAATATTAGGATAAATTACAAGGAGTATGGTTTAGAAAAAAATTATTTTCTAAACTGATGTCTACCTTAAGAAAGGAAGAAATACAATATGGAAAAAATACTTGAAGTAAAAAATATAAGTAAAAAATATCAAACAAAAAAAGGTGAAATAATTGCACTAAAAAATATTAATTTTAAAGTAAATAGGGGTGAATTTGTTAGCATAATAGGACCAAGTGGATGCGGAAAATCAACATTGCTTTCAATAATTGCAGGGTTAGAAGAAAAAGAAGAAGGAGAAATATTTATAGAAGGAAAAAAAGTAGAAGGTATATCTCCTAAAATAGGGTATATGCTTCAAAGAGACTGTTTATTAGAATGGAGGAATATTTTAAGCAATACAATGTTTGGTCTACAAATAAAAGGAAAAAAAGATGAAGAAAACAAACAATATGTAGAAAACTTATTAAAAAAATACAACTTATATGATTTTAAAGATAAGTATCCTTCAGAACTATCTGGAGGGATGAGACAAAGAGTTGCACTAATTAGAACACTTGCAGTAAAACCAAAAATATTACTGTTAGATGAAGCGTTTTCAGCATTGGACTATCAAACAAGAATAATGGTAACAAATGATATTTACTCTATTTTAAGAAAAGAAAACATAACAGCAATTATAGTAACACACGATATTTCAGAAGCAATAAGCATGTCTGACAGAGTATTGGTTTTAAGTAAAAGACCAGGAACAATAAAAGACATCCATAAAATTGATTTTGATATAGAAAACAAAACGCCAATAAACTGTAGAGAAAGCCCTAAATTTAGTGAATATTTTAACACTCTATGGAAGGAGCTAAGAATAAATGAATAATTTAAATATATTAAATGAAAGGAAGAAGTATTTAAAAAAAATAAAAAAGAAAAAAATACTAGTTTTACTAACTCAAATTCTAATATTAGTAGGATTTTTAGCACTATGGGAAATACTTGCAAACAAAGGGTTTATAGATAGTTTTATAACAAGCCAACCAAGTAGAATATTAAAAACTTTTTTTAATTTAGGTCAAAATGATTTACTAAATCATTTAGTAGTTACAGTTTATGAAACTGTTATTGGTTTTATATTAGGGACTGTACTTGGAATTTTAATAGCAATATGTCTTTGGTGGTTTGACTTTTTAGCAAAAGTTTTGGAACCATATTTAGTAGTACTAAATAGTTTGCCAAAGGTAGCTCTTCGGACCAATTATAATAATATGGGTTGGAGCAGGTATGCCAGCTATTATAGTTATGGCAGTAGCAATCTCGTTAATAGTAACAATATTAGAAAATTTAAATGGATTCTTAAGAACAGACAAAGAAGTTATAAAAATGGCAAAAACATTTAAAGCAAACAAGTTTCAGATATTAACTAAAATAGTAATTCCAGCTAATTTAGCCACCTTCATAAATTCATTAAAAGTAAATATAGGACTTTCATTAGTAGGAGTAATATCGGGAGAATTTTTAGTATCAAAAGCTGGTCTTCGGGTATCTAATTGTATATGGAGGTCAAGTATTTAAACTAGATTTAGTAATGACAAGTGTAATTATATTAGGAATTGTAGCAGGAATAATGTATGCAGTGGTATTACTACTTGAAAAATTTATCCTAAAATCTAAAATTATTTAAATATAGGAGGAAAGAAGTTTGAAAAGAAAGTTAATAATAAGTATAATTGCAATTTTAGTAATTGTAATTACTGTTATGACAATCATTACAGTAAAAAATGCAAAACATGACACAAACAATGTAAAAGAAATAAAAACAATAAAAGTAAATGAAGTAACTCGTTCTGTTTTTTATGCGCCACAGTATGTAGCGATACATGAAGGATTTTTTGAAGAAAATGGAATAAAATTAGAATTAACAACTGCGCAAGGTTCTGATGCTGTTATGACATCAGTTTTATCAGGTCAAACAGACATTGGTTTTGCAGGACCGGAAACATCAATTTATGTGTACAATGAGGGAAAGGAAGATTATACACAAGTGTTTGCACAATTAACAAAAAGAGATGGCGCATTTTTGGTAGCAAGAGAGGATAATAATAATTTCAAATGGAAGGATTTAGAAGGAAAAACTATAATACCAGGAAGAAAAGGTGGAATGCCATATATGACATTTGAGTATGTACTAAAGAAAAATGGGTTAAAACCAGGTGAGAATGTAACATTAGATGATAGTATCAAATTTGACTTAATGGCGGGTGCATTTACTAGTGGAAATGCAGACTATGTAACTTTATTTGAACCAACAGCATCAATGACAGAAAAACAAGGAAAAGGATATATAGTGGCATCAATAGGAGAAGCAGGAGGAGAAATACCTTATACAGCGTACTGTGCTAAGAAGAGCTATATAGAAAAAAATCAAGATATAATACAAGGATTTACAAATGCAATATATAAAGGAGAAAAGTGGGTAAAAGAGCATTCAAGCAAGGAAATAGCAGAAGCAATAAGTGAATTTTTTCCAAACACAGATATAGATATATTAACATCTTCAATAGAAAGCTATAAAAAAATAGATGCTTGGTGTGAAAGACCAGTTATGAAAGAGGAGGCTTTTAACAGATTACAAGAAGTTATGACTGAAGCTGGGGAATTAAAGCAGAAAGCACCTTATGAAAAAATTGTGAACAATAAGTATGCAGAGCAGGTGAGGGATTAAGGTAACTAACCTTTCCCTCTCTTCAATTTTGGTTATTGTTCAAATTAAAAATTGTTTTAGCCTTGCTTAGGCAAGTGATTAATATATAAAAATTAAATTCCTTACTAGTCAAACTAATCATATCAATGAAAACAATTTAAATTCGTAACTAGAACAGTTAATTTGGCTAATCTGTATAAGCTAGAGTTTGACCAAACTGCGCGTTCATTAAATTTTTAAAAAAGTGAGTAAAAATAAATATTAGAGAGAAAAACCGAGAATTTATAAATAAAAATTAACATATTAAGCAATAAAAAAGTTTGACCAGTTAAACTGATAATGATAAATTTACTAAGAGGGGAGTGATGATGATGATAGAACCAATCAATTCGAATATTGATTACAAAGTAATTGGACAAAGGATAAAGGAAGGAAGAAAGAAAAAGAATATAACACAAGAATGCTTAGCAAATTTATTAGATGTTTCAATTGAATATATTAGTAGATTAGAACGAGGAAGATCAAAAATAAATCTAAAAAGACTAGCACAGGTTTCGGTTGCACTTGACATTTCAATGGCTGAATTAGTAACAGGAATAGCTATGGAATCTAAAATATATTTAGATAAAGAGTTTGCAGAGTTATTATCAGATTGCACACCTGAAAAACAAAAACTAATTTACAATATAGCAAAAGCAGTTAAAAATGTAAAGTTTGTGTAGAAAAAAGGTAATTGTTTACTTTACAAAAATATAAAAATAGTATAAACTACATAAAGGTGATAATTAATGTATTTAAAAAGATTAGAGTTACAAGGATTTAAATCATTTGCAGATAAAACAATCTTAGAATTTATGCCAGGAATAACAAGTGTGATTGGTCCAAATGGTTCAGGTAAGAGCAATATATCAGATAGTATTAGATGGGTTCTTCGGAGAGCAAAGCATGAAGGAGTTAAGAGGAGCAAAATCTTTAGATTTAATATTTTCTGGAACACAAAATAGAAAATCTTTAGGTTTTGCTGAGTCTTCTTTAGTATTTGATAATTCAGATGGAGAGTTACCTATTGAATATACAGAAGTAACAGTTACAAGAAAAATATATAGAAGTGGAGAAACAGGCTATTATATAAATAAAGTACCATGCAGACTAAAAGACATATCAGAGCTATTTATGGATACAGGAATAGGAAAAGATGGTTATTCTATTATAGGTCAAGGAAAAATAGATGCAATTTTAAGTAATAAATCGGAAGATAGAAGAAATATTTTTGAAGAAGCAGCAGGTATAGTAAAATATAGAGCAAGAAAAGAAGAGTCAGAAAAAAAGCTAGAAAGAACGAAATTAAATTTAATAAGGATTAACGATATTTTGTCAGAGATAGAGACAAATATTGGACCATTAAAGGCTCAATCAGAGAAGGCAAAAAAATATTTAAAATTACGTGAAGAACTAAAGAATATTGAAATAGGCTTATTTATTTATAATCTTGAAAAATATAAAATAAGATTAGAAGAAATTGTAAAAGATGAGGAAGTTTATAATAACCAGTGTAATGAAGAAGAAGGCAGACTTGAAAGAATTAAACAATTAAAGGAAGCTTTAAAATCTGAAATTGATAATATTACCTCAAATATAGAAGAAATGTCTAACATAGGATTTGAAAGCCAAAAAGAAATAGAAATGCTAAATTCAGATATAAATGTAGCAAATACGAGGATTGAAAACAACAAAGAAAACAGTAAAAGATATAGTAAGGAAATAGAAGAGGCTAAGTCTAGACTTAAAGATTTAAAGATAGAAATTGAACAAAAGCAAGAAAAAAGAGAAAAACTAAAACAAAACAAAGATAAATATGAAAAAGAGCTTAATGAAAAACAAAAAGAATTATCAAAAATAACAGAAAAACTATCTGAAAAAGAACTAGAAATTGAGGAATATAAAGCAAAAGTAGAAGCAAATACAGATGAAAAGTATGAATTACAAGCGAATATGCACACACAAGATATCAATTTTGAAAATTATGAAAAGAGACAAAAACAAATAAAAGGGGAAATAACATCGAATATATCAGAATTAGATGCTACAAGACTTCAAAAAGGAGATATATCAAAAGAATTTTATGAAATAGACAACAAAAGAAATAAAATAGTATCAGACTTAGAAGCTATAAATAAAGAGAAAGAAGAAGCGGACAATAAAATAAAGAAGTTTGAAAGTAATATAAATGCTTATCAAAGTGAAATTAGAATAAAAGAATCTAAGTTAAAGTTTTTGATAGAAATGGAAAAGGAAAAAGAAGGATACATAAAAAGTGTAAAATTACTTTTAAAGGATTGTGAAAACAATAAAGAGCTTGGAAAGGGTATGAATGGTGTTTTAGCAAATATAATAGAAGTTCCAGATGAGTATAAAATCGCAATTGAAATGTGTCTTGGGTCAAGTTTGCAAAATATAGTAACAGACACAGAAGAAGAGGCAAAAAAATTAGTAGAACATTTAAGAAAAAACAATTTAGGAAGAGCATCATTTTTGCCAATTACATCTATAAAAGGAAAAAAATTGATTGGAATAAAAGGCAATGAAAAAGGTGTTATTGGAATTGCAGCAGATTTAATTAAGTATGATAAAAAATATGAACAAATTGTTTTAAATCTGCTTGGTAGAACAGTTATCGTAGATAATATGGAAACAGCAATAAAAGTATCTAAGAAAAACGGATATACATTTAGAGTTATAACTACTGAAGGTGATATTATTAATCCATCTGGAGCAATTACAGGTGGTTCGGTTGCTAAAAAAATTGTAAATATTTTAGGAAGAGGAAAAGAAATATCAAAGCTAGAGGAAGATATTAAAAGAATTAAAGAGAGTTTGGCAAAGATTGAAAATGAAAAAGAGAAATATGAAAAATCTATAGAACATATTCAAGAAGGAGCAACAAAATTAGAGAAGGAATTGCAAGAAATAGATATTACATATGCAACTGAAAAACAGAAACTAGTATCAATTGAAGAAAATATTGCAAAACTAGAGAAAAGATTAAAAAGCCTAAAAGAAGAACAAGAACAGTTAGAAGAAAACAAAAAACAAGCAAATTCTAATAAAGAACAAACAAAAAATAAAATAAAAATATTGGAAGAAGAAACTGAAAAGCTAAGTGAAATTATAAAAAAATTTGCGGCATTAAACAAAGATAATCAAAAATATGTAGATGATTTAAATTTTGATATAACAAACCTTAAGATATCTGTATCTTCTTTTGATGAAAGTGAAAGTTCAATAGAAGAAATACAAGCAAGAATAAAATCAGATATTGAAGCAACTAATTTAAGTATAAAAAATAAGCAATTGCAAATAGAACAAATAAATCAAGATAATTTTGAACTAGAGAAAACAATTAATGAAACAAACGAAAAAATAAAATATATAAAAAAAGATGTTAAAAATAGTGGCTTAAAAATAGAAGAATTAAAAGCTCAAAGAATACAAAAAAATGAAAAGCTAGCAAAGCAGGAGGAAGAAATTACAGAAAAATTTAAAACCATAGAAGAATTAAAAGCTCAAATTTTAAAAATTGATGTAAAAAAGGCCAAGCTACAAGATGATATGAATGAAATAATAAACAAATTGTGGGAAGAATATGAATTAACACCAAACAATGTTCAAGATTATAAAAAGCCAGATAATTTAACATTAACACAAAAAGAAGTAAACAACTTAAGGAAAGAATTAAAAGAAATAGGTAGTGTCAACATAGATTCAATCGAAGAATACAAAACAATGAAAGAAAGATATGACTTTATGTGTGAGCAAAGAGTTGATTTAGAAAATACTATGTCAAAACTAAGACAGATTATTAACAATATGACAAATACAATGAAAGAAGAATTTAAAGCAAAGTTTGAACTTATAAATAGTAATTTTAGTGAAGTTTTTAAAGAATTATTTGGTGGCGGAAATGCTTCGTTAAAATTGGAAGATGAATCTAATATTCTAGAATGTGGAATTGAAATAAATGTTCAACCACCAGGAAAGAAATTGCAAAATATGATGTTACTATCAGGAGGAGAAAAAGCATTTACAGCAATTGCTCTTTTATTTGCAATACTAAAAATAAATCCAGCACCCTTCTGTGTATTAGATGAAATTGAAGCAGCTTTAGATGATGTAAATGTATATCGTTTTGCAGAATATTTAAAGAAATTTTCTAAAGATACACAATTTTTAGTTATCACACATCGAAAAGGTACAATGGAAGTAGCAGATACAGTTTACGGTGTAACTATGGAAGAAAAAGGAATATCAAAATTGTTATCAATGAGATTAAAACAATAAAAATAATTACAGCTGTTAAAGTATAACCAAGATTACCGTAAAAATATTAATCAAATACTATTTATTATATAAATTAATTATAGAAAACCAGAGAAACAATTACAACAAAAACTTAATTATTCCAATAAATATAAGCAAAGCTCCAGAAATAATAGAATATATATTGTTAGGAAGATGTTCAAAGTTATGAAGGCACCTTCCTAATAATATGCCCAAACTTAAGAAAAACAACTGGAAAATAGCTATCAAAAGAGGAAAGAGTATATTACTAATTCCAATAATTGTACTACCGATACCAATACAGAAGCTATCTAAAGAAAGTGCTAAAGCTAGAAATAAAGCCTCCTTTGAATCAATAAAATTCGAGGAATCAAAATCAAATGAAATATGGTCTTTTTTTAATGACTGAAGAATTATAAAAATTCCGATAAAAATTAAGATTAAACTACCAATAATAGACATAAGATATGTTGGTAACATCATTTTTATAATGTTTCCAAATACCAAAGAGATAGTAGTAACAAAAAAAGTAATTATAAATAATATTAATTTTCCTAATTTAGAAATTAAAGTACCTTTAATTCCATAAGTAACTCCAATACCAAGGGAATCAATACTACTAGAAATTGACAAAATAATTGTATTAAGTAACATGTTTTAACCCTCCTTAAACATTTTATGACAAGATATATCAAAATGTGATATGCTAAAAAATATAAACATAAAAAATATGATACTTTTCTAATTTTGATAATTAGTTAATATAGCAGTTTATATTTTTAGTAATAAAGACAGGACAAACTGAATACAATTTAATAAGGAGGGTAGTTTATGTGGGAAAACTTAAGAAAAGAAGAGGTTTTGAAAGTATTTAATACTGATAGAAAACAAGGATTAACCAACGAAGAAGCATATTCAAGAACGCAAAAGTATGGTAAGAATAAATTACAAGAAAAGAAAAAGGAGACTATATTTAAAAAATTTTTAAAGCAATTTAATGATTTTATGATTATTGTTTTAATTATAGCTTCTGTTGTATCTGCTGGAATTTCATACATACAAGGAGAAAATGACTACATAGATTCTATTATAATAATTGCAATTGTTATTCTAAATAGTTTAATGGGTGTTTTGCAAGAAGAAAAAGCGGAGAAGTCTATTGAAGCGTTACAAGAGATGACACCTCTACGAGCAAAAGCTATAAGAGAAGGTATAACTAAAATAATAAAAGCAGAAGAATTGGTTCCTGGAGATATTGTAGTATTAGAAGCAGGAAACTATGTTCCTGCGGATTGTAGATTATTGGAAAGCCATAATTTGAAAATTGAAGAATCAAGTTTAACAGGAGAGACAGAACCAGTTCTAAAAGATGCTGAAAAGATTTGTAAAAAAGATATTCCACTAGGAGATAGACTTAATATGGCATATATGGCAAGTATAGTTGTAAATGGTTCAGCAAAAGCAATTGTGACAGACATTGGTATGAACACAAATGTTGGCAAAATAGCAAATATGATTAATGAAGATGAAGCCCCAGAAACACCAATACAAAAGAAGCTTTCCCAGGTAGGAAAAATATTAGGAATAGTATGTCTAACAATATGCTTAATTATATTTGTAATTGGTTTAATAAAAAAAATTGAACCAATGGAAATGTTTATGACATCTGTTGGATTGGCTGTAGCAGCTATTCCAGAAGGATTACCTGCAATTGTAACTATAATGTTATCCATTGGTGTTACTAAAATGGCTAAAAACAACAGTATTATAAGAAGATTGCCTGCAGTAGAAACCTTAGGTAGTAGCAAAGTTATATGTTCTGATAAAACAGGCACATTAACACAAAATAAAATGATAGTACAAGAAGTAAAATCTAATTCTCCAAATTTTGCATTAGAATTAGCTTGTATGTGTACTGACTGCAATATAATATATAACAAGGAAAATATAAAAGTTCAAGGGGATCCAACAGAAATAGCATTAGTGCATTATGCATTAAGTATAAATAAAAATAAAACTGAATTATATCAGAAAATGCCAAGAGTTAATGAAATTCCTTTTGACTCCAATAGAAAAATGATGACTACAATCCATAAAATTGGAAGCAAATATAGAATTATAACAAAAGGTGCACCAGATATTTTGTTAACAAAATGCATTATATCTAATTATGATAAACAACGAATTCAGAAAGAAAATTTACTTATGGCGGATAAGGCTCTGAGAGTAATTGCTGTAGCATATAAAGATGTAGATAGACTGCCATTAAGAATTGATACAGCAAATATAGAGAATAACTTGAATTTTGTACGGTTTAATAGGAATGATTGATCCGCCAAGAGAAGGGGTTAAAGAGGCTGTTAAAATTTGCAAAAGAGCAGGTATAAAAACTGTTATGATTACAGGAGATCATATAGCAACTGCTAAAGCAGTGGCTAGAGAGTTAAACATATTAGGAGCAAATGAAAAAGCAATAACTGGTCAAGAATTAGATAAAATACCACAAGAAAAGTTAGAAAATGAAATTGAAAATTATTCAGTATTTGCAAGAGTAACTCCAGAACATAAAGTTAGAATTGTAAAAGCATGGCAAATGGCTGGTGCAGTAGTTGCAATGACAGGCGACGGTGTAAATGATAGTCCTGCTTTAAAAAATGCAGATATAGGAATAGCTATGGGTAAAAATGGAACAGATGTAGCAAAAAATGCTGCAGACATGATACTTACAGACGATAATTTTGTAACAATTGTAAAAGCTGTAAAACAGGGAAGAAATATATATGACAATATAAGAAAAGCAATACATTTCTTAATAGCTACAAATATTGGTGAGATAGTAACAATATTTATGGGGATAGTATTAGGGTTTAAATCACCATTACTAGCAATTCAATTGTTATGGATTAATTTAGTTACAGATTCACTCCCAGCAATTGCAATTGGACTAGAACCTCCAGAGAAGAATATTATGAATAGAAAGCCACAAAATAGTAAAAAAAGTTTATTTGCAGACGGATTATGGAATAAAATAATAGTAGAAGGAATAATGATTGGGATGTTAACATTGGTTGCGTTTAGTATAGGAAATAAATATTATAGCTTAGAAGTTGGAAGAACAATGGCATTTATATCGATAGGATTATTAGAACTTGTTCACAGTTTTAATATAAAAAGTGAGCAATCAATTTTTAGAATTGGAATTCTTGAAAATAAATTCTTAATAGGAAGTTTTGTGTTAGGAACTTTTATACAGATAATAGTAACAATTGTACCTAGTTTTGCTGGAATTTTTAAATTAGTTCAATTAAATCAGACTCAATGGATAATTACACTTATTATATCCGTACTTCCAATACCAATTGTGGAATTACAAAAAAAATTAAATGAAATAAAATTTGGAAGGATTATTTATACAGAAAAGCAAAAAATTTAGAATTTATAAAAAGTCTTAGAGTGTTATTAAACAGCTAAGACCTTTTATCTTTTTATAAATTTTAAAATTTCGTCATCTGGAAGATTTAATGCTTTAACTATTTTCTTAAACGTAGAGACTCTGGTATTATCTTCATTTTTTTCAAGCCTTTGTAAATGACGCCAGCTGATTCCAATTTGTTCAGCTAGTTCTTCTTGCGATAAATTATTCTGTAATCTATATTCTTTAATCATGTTTACCTCCAAATTAATGACTAAGCAATTATATTATAGGTAGGTTTGAAAAAAAACGATATTTTTGTCGTCGGTATCAAAAAAGTATACTTTTTTCATAAAAATATAAAAATAATGTATATAATTTGTTTGTCTTAAAGTATTAAATTATCTTTTTATAAGTTATAAAAATAAAAAACAGTCAATAAAAAAGTTCTTGTTGTTATCGTTCAGATTTAAAATTGTTTTAGCCTTGCTTAGGCAGTGATTAATATATAAAATTTAAATTCCTTACTGGTCAAACTTATCATTAGCGCGGGCTTTAAGTATACTTGGCTGTGAATTGTAACGAGCAGTATTTTTTTGTCGAATTTTGCGATGAAAAATCCTTTACAAATGGGAAAAAATGTATTATTATATATAAAGAGTTAACTCAAATTAATTTTATAATCAATTTTTAAAGTTCAATTTAAAATCTATTAAAAGCAAATTAACAGAAAAAGGAGGGAGAAAATAAATACATTTCGTTTTAGTACAATATACATAAATGTTATTAGTATTATTATTTCTATCATAATTTTTATTACATCAAATTTAATTTTTTCAAATTATAAACATCTAACTAATAAAAATAGCTTTAAAGCAGGTTTTGAAGTCGAAAATAATTCTCAAAATACTCAAGAAATTTCGAATAAAATTGAAGAAATACCGGAAAAAATAAAAACAAAAGAATGGTGCTTAGAAATACCACGTATAGGTTTAAAAGCTAACATACAAGAGGGAACCACAAAAGAAATTATGAACAAATATGTAGCCCATTTTGAAGAAACCTCCAAAAATACTGGAAATGTTGGTTTAGCAGCACATAATAGAGGATATGAAAATAATTATTTTGAAAATATAAAAAAATTAAAAGAGGGTGATAGTATTTTTTATAGTTATCAAGGAAACACAAGAGAATATATTGTAAAAAAACAAATAATAATTAAAGATACAGATTGGACAACCCTACAAGAAACCAAAGAAAATACAATTACATTAATAACATGTGTTGAAAATCAACCAGAATACAGAAGATGTGTACAAGGAATAGAAAAGATAAAAGAAAGTGAGGATCTAAAATTTGAAAAATAATTCATCAAGAAAAATACAAATTATAAAACAAATGAAAAGAGTGACAATTGCAACAATGATAGTCATTTTAAATATTTTAGGAGTTGGAAACGCGGCAAATGCCAAAAGTATAAATTCTGCACATATTTATAATGTTGGAAATTGTGGCAAATTGCTAACATATAAAGGAGTTGAAGTTGAATGTTATTATGTGGCATATAATGCAGATGGAGTTCAATATCCTGCGTATTGTTTAGATAAAACAAAACATGGTGTAGGAATTGTGGATAGTTATACAGTATCAGTTAAAAAAGCTGTGCAAGATGTTGGTTTATGGAAGGTAATTATAAATGGTTATCCATATAAATCAATAGAAGAACTAAATGTTGCAAATAAAGAAGAGGCTTTTACAGCAACAAAACAAGCAGTTTATTGTTATATACATAAAAACAACTTAAACGACTATGCCCCAATAGGAGAAGCAGGAAAAAGAACATTAAATGCATTAAAAAAGATAGTTAATGATAGCCAAAATTCAACAGAGACCAAAATATCTAGTACAATTACAATAAATAAAAATAAAGATAAATGGAAACAGGATTCTAAAGACAAAAATTACTTATCTAAAATTTATAGTGTAAGTGCAGGTACTACAATTCAAAATTACAAAATAACAGTAACTAAAGAAAATAACAAAGACTTAGGTGGAATAAAGATAACAGATGAAAATAACAAAGAAAAGTTTGAATTTGCCTCAAATGAAAAATTTAAAATATTAGTTCCAATAAAAAATACAACAGAAAATGGAAGCTTTAATTTAAGAGTAGAAGCAAAAATAAAAACAAAACCAATATTATATGGAACTGCACCAAATAGCACGTATCAAGATTATGCACTAACAACCGCAGTTTTTGAAGATGGAATAGGAGAAATAAAAGATGAATATAGTAAAAATAATACTAAAATAATAGTAATAAAAAAAGATCAAGAAGACGGGAAAAATCTGGAAGGAACAGAATTTGAATTATTAGATGAAAACAAGAATATAATTTATACCGAATTAAAGACAAACGAAGAAGGCAAACTAATAATAGAAAATATACTTCCGGGAACATATTATTTGAAAGAAAGAAAAGCAACGAATGGCTATGAACTCTATAAAGAATTAATTGAAGTAGAAGTTAAGCTGGATGAAGAAGTTACAGTAACAGTAAATAATAAAAAAGAAGAAAAGCCAACAATTCAAACGATAAAAAGTGAAAAGTTAATAAAAACTGAAAAGAAATTACCAGTCACAGGAATGTAAGAAAATATAAAATCGCCAATTCTAAAATAAAAAAATTTTAGAAGGCGATTTTTAAAATTGTATTGAAAAAAAGATAAAAACCATATATAATAAGAAAAAAAAAGAAAGAAGGTCAATAAATATATGAAAAGAAATTTTATCATAAGAAATATAATAATAGCCATAGTAATTGTTGTAGCAATAGCAGTTGGAATTTATGTGTTTTTGCACAATAATGCTAGAAAATATGAAATTGAAAATGTTGAAAAACATAATTACTTTATATTAAAGAATAATAATTTATCTGGAATAATTGATAGAAATGGAAATATTATTATAGATGCGCAATATGATGAAGTAAAAATACCAAACCCAGAAAAAGCATTATTTATATGTTATGAAGGCGATAAAACAAAAGTATTAAATGATAGTAAAGTAGAAATTTTATCAAAATATAGTAAAGTGGAACCGATAGAACTAAAAAATATTGCAACTGATTTAATATATGAAAAGAGTGTATTAAAATATGAGGAAAACGGAAAATATGGTATTGTTAATTTTGACGGTAAAAAAATAACAAAAGCTGTTTACGACGAAATAGAAGGTCTTCCATATAAGGAAGGAGAACTTTTAGTAAAACAAAATAATAAATATGGTGTTATAAATATAAAAGGAAATAAATTGATTAATATAGAATATGATAAAATTATAGTAGATGGATATTATACAGATACAGATAAATATAAATATGCTGGATATATTGTATCAAATACAACAAATGAAGGCTATAGATATGGGTATATTAATTATAAAGGAAAGCTAATATTAAAAACTGAATATAATGAATTACTTAGAGTTACAGATATGGAAGGAAACGAAAATATTTATATTATAGAAGCAAAGAATGGTCAATATGGTGTAACTAAAAATGATAAACAATTATTGAATAACGAATATCAATCTATAATATATGACACAACAAATAAACTATTTATTATTGAAAAAAGTAAAAAATATGGAATTGCAAACCTAGAAGGAAAAATAATTGTACCTGCCGAGTTTAAGCAAATAAATATTACAGGAGTTTATCTATATGCAGAAAATGAGCAAGGTGTAACTGTATACAATAATAATGGAACACAAGCTAATATAGACAAAAATATAGCAATTCTAAATACAGCGAATGAAAAATATAAAATTAGAATAAACAGTGAACAGAGTACAAAATATGGAATAATTGGAAAAGATGGAAAGCAAATAGTAGAGGAAAAATATAATTACATAGAATATTTATATGAAAATTACTTTATTGTAAGCGATGAAAACTCAAAGCTAGGAGTAATAGATGACAAAGAAAATATAAAAATAGAATTGGAAAATGACTCAATACAAAAAATAGCAGATACAGATATTCTTCAAGTAGTTTCATCAAATGGAGAAATGGTAAAATTATATAAAAACGATATGGAAAAAATTTGCGAATTAAAGAAAGCATATGTTGAAGAAAAGAATGGTATTATAAGAATTTATAATGATGAAGAAAAAAAATATTTTGATAAAGATGGAAATGAATTAAGCAATTCAGCAGTATATCCAAATAATACATTACTTTCAAAAAAGGAAAATAACAAATGGGGATTTGTAAATAGAAATGGAAAAATAGTAGTTAAATGTGAATATGATAAAGTAACAGAGTTTAATGAATATGGATTTGCTGGAGTAAAAAAAGATGGAAAATGGGGAGTAATAAATAATGAAGGAAAGAATATAATAGAGCCAACATATGAAATAAATGAAGATACAGAACCATCTTTTATAGGTAAATATTATCAAGTTAAATATGGATTTGGAGAGGTTTATTATACACAAAATTAGGGCATAATCCTTCACTTAGTTGTGAAGGAATGCCTTCTTTTTATGATTAAATTGTAAATATAAACTCCCTTTTTGAATATACTATATATTGGAAAGGAATGAAAAAAATATGAAAATAAGATATTTTGATTATTCGGCAACTACCAGAGTTAAAGAAGAAGTTTTAAAACAAATGATACCGTTTTTTAGTGAAAAGTTTGGAAATCCTTCGTCTGCATATACTATTGGAAGAGAAGCTAAAAGAGCAATAGAAGATGCAAGAGTAAAAGTTTCAAAATTAATTAACTGTAATTTTAATGAAATTTATTATACGGGTGGTGGTTCAGAAAGCAACAATATGATTATAAAAGGAATTGCATATGCAAATAAAACAAGAGGAAGACACATTATTACAACCAAAATTGAACATCCTTCAATACTTCATACATGCCAAGTTTTAGAAAAACAAGGATTTAATGTAACATATTTAAATGTAAACTCAGAAGGTTTTATAGACTTAAATGAATTAAGAAATTCAATTAGAAATGATACAATTTTAATTAGTATAATGTTTGCAAATAATGAAATAGGAACAATACAACCAATTTATGAAATTTCTAGAATATCTAAAATGTATAACATTATATTTCATACAGATGCTGTTCAGGCTTGTGGAAATATTCCAATAGACGTAAAAAGAATGGGAATAGATTGTTTATCTATGTCTGCTCATAAAATTCATGGACCAAAAGGTGTAGGTGCTGCATATATAAAAAGTGGAATAAATTTTGAAAGAATTATAGATGGGGGACACCAGGAAAAAGATAAAAGAGCAGGAACAGAAAATGTGCCTGGAATTGTTGGATTTGGGAAAGCATGCGAACTTGCAAAAAATAATTTATATGAACATATAAATTATTTGCAAAGTTTAAGAGATTATTATATTTCGCAAGTGGAAGAAAAAATTAATGGCATAAAACTAAATGGCTCAAGAAAAAATAGATTGCCAGGTAATAGTAATTTTTCATTTAAAAAAATAGATGGAGGGGCATTATTATTAAATTTAGATGCAAAAGGAATTTGTGCATCTAGTGGTTCAGCATGTTCTACAGGAGCTAATGCTCCATCCCATGTACTAAAGGCAATAGGATTATCAGATGAAATGGCAAATGGAGCACTAAGAATAACATTTGGAGAGGAAAATACAAAAGATGATATTGACTACCTAGTAGATAATTTATGTGAAATAGTAGAAAAATTAAGAAAAATATATTAAAAAACAAAATAATACTTTTATTTTTTATTTAAATGGTATATAATATGAAAAATAAAGGTATATGGGTAAGTATATGGAAAAAACAAATATCATAGTATCAAAAATAATAAATTTAGTCATAAAATTATTTTGGATTTTTGTATTGGGAAGTGTTTTTGGATTTTTTGCAGAAATGCTATATGGAACAATATATACAAGAGCAATTGTAATTAGAAAAGGATTAATATATGGACCATTTATTCAAGTATACGGAATGGGAGCATTAGCATACTATATACTAATTTCAAAAATAAAAAATCCGAAAGAAGCTTTTATTTCACGGAATGATTATGGGAGGAATATTGGAATATATATGCTCATTTTTCCAAGAAATATTTTTTGGAACTGTTTCATGGGATTATAGCAATTCATTCTTAAATTTTAATGGAAGAACTTGTCTATTATATTGCACATATTGGGGAATTATTGCGCTTGCTTTTTTGAAAATTGTATATCCATGGCTAAAAAAGGTAGAGCCATTTATTTATAAAAAAAAGTTTAGAATAATTACCATATTTTTAATTGTTTTTATGATTTTTGATATAACCATATCATGCATGGCTGCAAATAGGCAAAAAGAAAGACATAGAAATATACCACAAAAAAATTCGATAGATAAATTTATTGATAAAACATATCCAGATGAATATGTGGATAGAATTTACAATAATAAAAAAGAAATTCAATAGGAAATGAAGAATTTGTATTCTTTGTTTTTTATTGAACTTTATTTATATAAGGAGGGAATATGAAAAAGTTTAACAAAAAAATCATATTAGAGGATGGAGAAGAATATTTAGGATATGGATTTGGGGCTAATAAAGAAGCAATATTTGAAATAGTATTTAATACATCAATGGTGGGATATCAAGAGATAGTATCTGACCCATCTTATACATATCAAATGGTAGTAATGACATATCCATTAATCGGAAACTATGGAATAACAGATGATGACTATGAAACAAATAAACCAACAATTGGAGGTCTAATTGTAAGAGAATATAACGATAATCCAAGTAATTTTAGATATACAAAGACATTATCTGAATACTTAGAAGAGAATAATATCCCTGGAATATATGGGTTAGATACAAGAAAGTTAACTAGAAGTATAAGAGACAAAGGAAGTAGAAAAGTAATAATAACAGATATAAATACTAGTAAGGAAGAAGCTTTAGAAAAAATACGAAAATATGAAATACCAAAAGATGCAGTATCAAAAGTAAGTTGCAAAAAGACCTGGTATTCTAGAACAGCAAATCCAAAGTATAACATTGTTGCAGTAGATTGTGGAATTAAACTTAATATAATAAGAAGCTTAAATAAAAGAGGTGGAAATGTAACAGTAGTTCCGTATAATACACCATATGAAAAGATAGTAGAGCTAAAGCCAGATGGAATATTTTTATCAAATGGACCACGGGGATCCAGAAAATGTAACAGAAGTAATACAATTGGTAAAAGAAATAAAAGGAAAATATCCTATATTTGGAATATGCTTAGGACATCAATTAATAAGCTTAGCATATGGGGCAAAAACCTACAAGTTAAAATTTGGACACAGGGGAGGAAATCATCCTGTATTAAATTTAGAAACAGGAAAAATAGAAATTACAAGCCAAAACCACAGCTATGCAGTAGATGAAAAATCATTGAAAAATACAGAACTTGATGTAACACATAAAAATGTATTAGACAACACAATAGAGGGCGTGGAGTGCAAAAAAGATAGAGTATTTAGTGTGCAATATCATCCGGAAAGTGCACCTGGACCTCAGGATTCGAGTTATTTGTTTGACAAGTTCATCGAATGTTTGCATAATAATTGACGACCAATTCTTATACAAGTATATATATTAATAGGAGGGAGCAAAATAAGATGCCAAAAAGAAAAGATATAAAAACAGTACTAGTAATAGGGTCAGGTCCAATAGTTATTGGACAAGCAGCAGAATTTGATTATGCAGGAACACAAGCATGTTTAGCACTAAAAGAAGAAGGGTATAAAGTAATACTTGTAAACTCAAACCCTGCAACGATAATGACAGATGTAAGTATTGCCGACAAAGTATATATGGAGCCTTTAACACTAGAATATGTTGCAAAAATAATAAGATATGAAAGACCAGATGCAATTCTTCCAGGAATAGGAGGGCAAACAGGTTTAAATATTGCAATGCAATTATATAAAAAGGGAGTTTTGCAAGAATGCCAAGTAGAGTTACTGGGGACAAGTAGCGAGAGTATAGAAAGAGCAGAAGACAGAGAAAAATTTAAAGCTTTATGCGAAGAACTTGGAGAACCGGTTTTAGAATCTATAATTGCTCATTCAATAGAAGAAGGACTTGAAGCAGCAAATAAAATAGGATACCCAGTAGTTTTAAGACCTGCATTTACTTTAGGCGGAACAGGCGGAGGATTTGCAGATAATGATCAAGAATTAAAAGAAATAATGAAGCAGGCTTTAAAGCTTTCTCCGGTAAATCAAGTATTAGTAGAAAAAAGTATTAAAGGTTATAAAGAAATTGAATATGAGGTAATAAGAGACAGCAATGATACAGCAATAACAGTATGTAACATGGAAAACCTAGACCCGGTTGGAATTCACACAGGTGATTCAATAGTAGTGGCACCAAGTCAAACATTAACAAACAAAGAATATCATTTGTTAAGAGACAGTAGCTTAAAAATAATAAGAGCACTAAAAATAGAAGGTGGATGCAATGTTCAATTTGCATTAGATCCACATTCATTTAAATATTACTTAATAGAGGTAAACCCAAGAGTATCACGTTCATCAGCACTAGCCTCAAAAGCAAGTGGATACCCAATAGCAAGAGTATCTGCAAAAATAGCAGTAGGAATGAGATTAGATGAAATTAAACTAGCAAATACACCAGCAAGTTTTGAACCAACACTAGATTATGTAGTTACGAAAATTGCAAGATTTCCATTTGATAAATTTGTGTTAGCATCAAACAAGTTAAGTACACAAATGAAAGCAACAGGAGAAGTAATGAGCATTGGAAGAACCTTAGAAGAAAGCTTACTTAAAGCAATAAGGTCTTTAGAAATTGGCGTATGCCATATTCACATGAAAAAATTTGACGAAATGGAAACGGAAGAAATGATGGACTACATAGAAGATGGCACAGACGATAGAATTTATGCAATTGCAGAATTAATAAGAAGAAAAACAGACTTAGGGTTAATATATAATAAAACCAAAATAGATATGTTCTTTTTAGAGAAGATTAAAAATATTGTAGAAATGGAATACCAACTTAAAGAAAAAATAGATAATATAGAAATCCTAAAAGAGGCTAAAAAAATGGGATTTAGCGATAAATACATATCAAGTATCTGGGATAAAACTGAAGAGGAGATGTATTATTTAAGAAAACAAAATAATATTAAACCAGTTTATAAAATGATAGACACATGTGCAAGTGAGTTTGAAAGTTATGTACCTTATTTTTATTCAACTTATGAAGATGAAAACGAATCAATTGTAAGTGATAAAAAGAAAATTGTTGTGCTAGGTGCAGGTCCAATTAGAATAGGACAAGGCGTTGAGTTTGACTATTCAACAGTACATGCCGTAAAAACAATAAAAGAAGCGGGATATGAAGCAATAATAATAAATAACAACCCAGAAACAGTATCTACAGACTATACAACAAGTGATAAATTATATTTTGAACCACTTACTGTAGAAGACGTTATGAATATTATTGACTTAGAAAAGCCGGAAGGAATTGTAGCAACTTTAGGAGGACAAACAGCAATAAACCTTGCAGAACCACTTTCAAAACTTGGAGTAAAACTAATAGGAACAGACGTAAAAGCAATAGAAAGAGCAGAAAACAGAGATAGCTTTGAAAAGGTAATGGAAGAATTAAAATTATTACAACCAAAAGGAGAAGCAGTAACAAATATAAAAGATGGAATAAAAGTAGCAGAAGAAATTGGCTACCCAGTACTTGTAAGACCAAGTTATGTACTAGGCGGAAGAGCAATGCAAATAGTTTCAAACAAAAAAGCATTAGAAAAATATCTAAAATCAGCAGTTGAAATAAATAAAAAACAACCAGTTTTAGTAGATAAATACATAATAGGAAAAGAACTAGAAGTAGACGCAGTATGTGATGGAAAAGATGTATTTGTACCAGGAATAATGGAACATGTTGAAAAAACTGGTATACACTCAGGAGACAGCATCAGCATTTACCCAACATTCAGCGTAAGTGAAAAATCAAAAAAAGAAATACTAGATTATACTGTAAAATTAGGACTAGGAATAGGAATTATAGGATTATATAATATACAGTTTATAGTAGACAAAGAAGAAAATGTATATGTAATAGAAGTAAATCCAAGGTCATCAAGAACAGTACCATTTATATCAAAATCAACTGGGTACTCTTTGGCCGATATAGGAACTCTTGTAATGCTAGGAAAGAGCTTAAAAGAACAAGGAATAACAGAAGTTTATCCAAAAGAAAAAGAAAAATGGTATGTAAAAGCGCCAGCATTTTCATTCTCTAAACTAAATGGAATGGATGCATACTTATCGCCAGAAATGAAATCAACAGGTGAGGCAATAGGATATGATACAAAACTTACAAGAGCATTATACAAGGCACTTCAATCATCAGGAATGAAGCTAGCAAACTATGGAACAATTTTTGTAAGTATTGCAGACAAGGACAAACAAATGGCACTGCCATTGATAAAAAGATTTTATAATTTGGGATTTAATATAGAAGCAACAGAAGGAACGGCAAAATTTCTAAAAGAACATGGAATAAAAACAAGAACAAAGAAAAAAATAAGCGAAGGCAGTGAAGAAATTTTAGACTCTATAAGAAAAGGATATGTTAGCTATGTTATAAGCACAAGAGATGTTGATGCAATAGACCAAGAAACAGATGGAACAATAATTAGAAGATGTGCAGTAGAAAACAATGTTTCAATGTTCACAGCACTTGATACTGTAAGAGTTCTGCTAGATGTGCTAGAAGAAATAACGCTTTGTATATCAACGATAGATGAATAAATTTTCCGTTCTAATACCCCTGTTATGAGAATACAATTAAACAAAAGTATTCTTATAAGGGGGCTTTTTAATGAGAATGCAAACAACAATAGAAGAAAGATGCGTTAATCTTGCACAATATATAATAGAATCAAAAGACACTGTAAGGGGAGCAGCTAAAAAATTTGGAATAAGTAAGAGTACAGTACACAAAGACGTAACACTCTGGAACGGTTCAAAAACAGGACAAGATATTCCTGAAAGTATTGAAATAAAGAAGGTTTTCCTAGCAGATAAGAATCCAGTTGTGAAGTTGGGATTAATAATTAAATAAAAGATGCAATTTATATTTGCATATATGAAAACAGCTATAAAAGTAAATGATGTTACTTTTATGGCTTTTTTTTAGTTAAAGTTGCCAGTGGCAATTTTAACTAAAACCTAAAAAATACGAGCAAGTATTTTTTAAGCAAAGGGTGCAGGAACTCCTGCCACAACAAACACTTTTAGCGATAGCGTAAAAAAAGTGTTGTAGTTGTGTTACAAGACAAATGAGAAAGAGGAGAAATTTAGGAATAAGATGTCTTATTATTTAGCAAAGCAAAGAAGAAAAAAATTAAATAAGGAGGATTATTAAAAATGAGTTATGCAATTATAAGAAACACAAAATACAAAAGAGAAAATTTAAAAGGAATATTTAGACACAATGAAAGAAGAAATAAAAATTATTCAAATGAAAATATAGATAAAGAGAAATCATATTTAAACTATTCACTAAAATCTCCACAATATAGTTATGAAAAGGAATTTGATAGAATAAGAGAAAAATATAACTTAAAAGGACAAATAAAAACTGTAAGCAATATAGCTTGTGAATATATAATAACATCAGATCACGATTATTTTGAAAATATAGGAGAAGAAGAAACAAAGAGATTTTTTGAAACTGCATATAAATTTGTATGTGAATATAAAGATTTAGGAGAAAAGTATATAATGTCTGCGACAGTACATAGAGATGAACAAACACCTCATATTCACTTAATTTTTTTGCCTGTTGTTCATACTACAGATAAAAAAGGAAATCCTATTGATAAACTTGCTTGTAGTGAATTTTGGAAAGCAAAAGATAGTTACAGACAATTACAAGATGCTTTTTATAAATATATGGTAGAAAACGGATTTGACTTGCAACGTGGCTTGCCAAAAGAAGAAACAAATAGAGAACATTACTCTGTCGAAGAATTTAAGAAAATAACTAATTTTAAACAGACAAAAGAAATTTTGAAAAATATGAAATTAGAATTANCCAGATGTTCCAAATATTGATGGTATAAAAATGGCGAGATGGTCAAAGAAAAGAGATGAAAAGATTTTAGAAGATATTATAAAACCAAAAGATACTTTAATAAATAAATTATATCAAGATAATTGGCTAATGCATCAACAATTATTGAGACAAGAAAAAATGGTAGAAAAAGCAACTAAATATGAAAAAGAACGAAATAAAATTATGGAAGATAACGAAAACTTGCATAGTGAAGTAAAACAAATAAAAAAATACTACAAGCAAAAAGAATTTGACAACTAATGGAAATACAAAAGCAAAATTCGTAAATTAGAAAAAGAAAATAACCATTTGAAAAAAGTTGTGGATAAATTTAAAGATACAGTTCAAAAATTTATAAAGTGGATTGTAAAGAAATTTGATATTACAGATGAAAATAAGCTAATTAGAGACTTTGAAAAAGAAAATCGTACTTTTATAGATGTTGAAAAGCAAGTGAAACTAAAAGATAAGAAAAGAGAGTATGAATTATAAAGATAAAGCTAGGTGATTTTTACTCATCTAGCTTAATTTATTTATTCATTCCAAGTAACATCATTTGATGTCATATTAGGTGCTCCCCAAGGTGCTCCAGAGATTGAATCCTTATCCTTTTTTATTGTTATACTAGTTAAGTTATCACAAAGCCCAAAAGCAGATTCATCTATTGAATCTATATTTTCTAGTAAAACAATTGAAGTTAATGCACAGTTACAAAATGCTCTATAACTTATCGTTTTTAATTTTTCTGGGAAATTAATATCATCTAGTTTTGTACAGCCTGAAAACGCTTCAGAACCTATCTGTGTTAATGTACTAGGTAAAACTACTTTTTGTAATTGAGTACAACTCGTAAATGCATCATAATCAATTTTTACTACTCCTTCTGGAATGCTTATTTCTTTTATCTGCAAGCCTGCTAAAGCAGCTGGTCCAATTTGAGTTACCCTGTATGTTTTTCCATTACTTTTTATAAATATCGGAAAATCATTTTTTAATTTACCATCAGTAATTTCACCATTATATTCGCTGTAAGACTCATCATCACCATCACCACTCGTGCCATAAATATAGCATTCATCATCATTTATTTTTGTCCATACCCATACAATTTCTGATATTTCGCCTTTTTCATTTATTTGCACATAGTCTTCACTACTGTTTTCGATAGTAGTCTTTAATGTAGCAAATTTATCAGTTGGAGTTACAGGAGCTGCTGGTGTTACATTACTTGATTGATATAGCTCAGAATAAGGTATTTCATATTCACCTTTTGCTGTTATAAAACTTGAATTCTTTGCTTCTTTTACATATGATTTTTTATCTAAAATACCTTGTATAATGCTATCATCTAAAGATGTATCTTCGTGATTAGCTGTCTTATCTGTAATCCAAGCCATAATATCTATTCTGGCTTGTTCTTTTGCTTCTGATCTTTCTGTTGTTTGCTTAGCTTCTGTTGTTTTCTGCAATATAGAATTATCTCCAGATAGCATTGAAATACTAATTCCAGCCAAGATTAAAAGGACAATTATTGTTATAACAAGGGCTATCAAAGTGATACCATTACTGGTTTTTAGAGATTTTTTTGTACTATTTTTCATCTTAAAAATCACCTCCTTTTTCTTAAAATCTGATTTATTTATATATTAAACATTAATAACAAAATTTTATTATTATAGTTTAAACATTAAAAACAAAACGAAACAACAAAAAGACTATTTTACACATACATTTTTGAGTTCATCAAAAATGCATAGCGAAAAATAGTCCTATGCTTATATAAGCGATTTATAAAATTAAAGCTCGTAATATATATAGAAAGAAAATCAATACTTTCAGCGATTTTGTTCATTTGTTTTGCCATCCTTTGTCTCTTTAATTTTTACATTTATATTATAGCAGTTTACTATTTTTCTTACAAGTATGTTTTTGAAAAAATCTGATAATATTTCATAACTGATATTCGGTTATATTTCATATATCACATTTTAGTTAAAATGTCTATATAAAAATAAGAAAATTTTTATTAAATTTGTACGTGTGTCAATGATGTGAAACAAATTTATAAATTATTCTTGTAATATATTGAATTTATTACTGCTATCGCAGTAGGACTTACTA
>OCVV011359280.1_pt1 | contig 50415 bp, 34 predicted proteins | sample 1539721 | NCBI WGS metagenome assembly OCVV01 (sample SAMN02144230, study PRJEB22623) | gut metagenome | biome: sheep rumen | host: Ovis aries | place: New Zealand
CAACAAAATGTGCACTTTTGTTTTATTTTTCTTTCAAAAAATTTGGTCATGTGTAGTTTTTTTCGTAACTTTGCATGCTTTTTGACATAAAACATTGCATTTTGTTTTGAAAACTACTGTTTACAAATCATAATATATACATATATGAAGAAAATTTTTACTCTATTTTCAGTAATGCTGGTAGCGATGAGCCTCCAAGCCGGAGAATTGACCGTCGCGGACGGAAGTGCTACACACGAAAAATTACCCGTCTATCCTTATTATGGTGATGTATCCGGTGCACGTAGCCAAGTTATTTTCCCTGCTTCGCACCTTGAATCCTTACAAGGTGGAACTATCACCTCAATTACTTTCTATACTGGAACGCAAGCTAAGAAGGCAATGACAACTGTATATACAGTCAGTCTGGCAGTAGTCGAGCAGAGTGAGTTTGCAAGTGCATCTTACCTCAATGTAGAAAGTACGGTAGTGTACGAAGGTACTATTGATGCAAGTCAGGCAACAGTGACGCTTGAACTGACTACTCCTTTCACCTACGAAGAAGGAAACTTGTTCCTTGATATTCAGACCAAAGCAAAGGGCAACTATGATGATGCGTCATTTTTAGGTATCAATGGTAGTACGAATACAGCTATTTATTATTCTACTTATGGTGGTCAGCTTGCAGCCTTCCTCCCCAAGACGACTTTTGTGTTTGATGAGCCGAGCGGTTCTACTTGCGCACGTCCGTCCAAGTTAACAGCAGAAGCAACTCCAGACGGAGGTGTGTTTAGCTGGCAAGGAGAAGAGGAGGCACTGTTCCAAGTATGCGTAGTGGCAACAGGCGAAGAAGCAAACGAATGGAAACTATTAGAAGCGAACGGATATACCTATACTGTAAAAGGCTTGACTGCCGGCACAACGTACGATTTCTACGTACGCACCTATTGTTCGGAGAGCGAGCAGAGCACAGCAGTAAAAGCTACTTTCACCCCGGTATGCAATGCGCCGGCAAAAGTAGATATTTCCGAGTTGACGCATAATAGCGTGAGCCTCTCATGGAGCGCAGTAGCAGGCATCAGCAAATACCAATACTTGTGTCTGCCGGCGAACTCTACTCCTAATTGGGAAGACGTGAAAGAGGTAGAGACGCTGACAGTAACGGTCGATACCTTGCAGCCGAGCACGACATATGATTTCTATGTGCGCTCGTATTTCAATGCCGAGACGCAGAGCGAAGCTACTAAAGTATCTTTCACGACCAACTGCGTAGCAGAGGCATTGCCTTATGTAGAGACGTTTGACAAGGCTACTCTCCCCGCTTGCTGGGAAGTAAGCAATGTGTCCAATGCCAAGTGGCAGATGTACACCTATGGTGACGAGGGCAAAAGCGGCTATTGTTTACAATTCTCCAGTAGAAGTGGAGCTACCGCTACCCTCAAAACGCCGGCTATTGAGTTGTCTGAAAAAGCGCTGCTGAAATTCTATTGGAAGAACTCATCCGCTATTTCTGTCAAACTTCAGATCTCGACCAATGGCGGTTCTACCAAGACCGATATTGATACAGACCTCTCTTCCACACAAAGTACACTGGTACAAAAGACGATAGATCTCTCCGAATACGCAGGCGAGACCGTTACACTCTATTTTGTAGCTTCCAATACCCTTACCTCTAACAAATATATCTATTTGGATGAGCTCTCGGTGACTGCTAAGCCGTGCGAAATGCCGAAGCAACTGAAAGCGGACGCATCGTCCACCGGCGCCGTAGTAACATGGGCAGCAGGCAGCGATGAGGCAGAATGGAACTTGCGTTACCGCGCAGTGGGAGACGAAGATTGGAAAGAAGTGAAAGAGCTTCCAGAACCGACCTATACCCTGAGCGGTCTGGTATCCGGAACTGAGTATGAGGTACAAGTACAGGCATCCTGCTCTACGGACAAACAGAGCGGTTGGACTACTTCGGTCATCTTCACACCGCAATGCCCCGTTCCGTCCAATCTCCGCGTTTCGCAAATCACTGATACCGAGGCTTTGGTAACATGGGACGGAACAGAGGCTACGTACAATCTCCAATACCGCGAGAAGAATACGGAAGAATGGACCACCATCTCTGCCATCGAGGGCAAAGAGACCTTGCTGAACGAGTTGAGCGGCACAACGAGCTATGAAGTACAAGTACAGTCGGCTTGCGAAGGAGCGTTCTCTTCCGTGAAGACATTCACCACCGCTTGTGCTCCGCTGAGCAATTCAATTCCTTTTGCAGAAGATTTTGAGGAAGTAGAGGAAGGTTCGCTGCCGTCATGCTGGACCCGCCGCACAGAGAGCGAGTACCCGATGGTAATGAGTACCAAGGGAGCTTACGGTATCAAAGAGGATAGCGACAGTACTGCCAATTGTTTGGTATTCAGCGGAGAAGGCGAACAGGTAGTTATTCTGCCGGCATTTGATGCACCTCTCAACGCACGTGCGCTCGCGTTCTATTATAAGGTAAGTGCCAGTTCGGTGGAAGTAGAAGTCGGTTACCTGACCCATCTATACGGTACTTTCCAAGTAATCAAGACTCTCGACAACACCGTATATGCTTATGCAGAGCCGGCTACTGAGGTGGTACTCAATGAATTACCGGAAGATGCCAAGTACTTAGCAATCCGATATACATCCACCAGCCAGTGGTCCAGTTCCCATTTCGACAATATCAGCATTGCGGATCCGTCTCCGACCGGAATGGAGAATATTCACACGACCGGCAAAGCCATCAAACGAATTGAGAACGGAATGCTCATTTTAGAATATAATGGCACAATATTTGATGCTACAGGAAAAAAAGTTTATACTAAATAAAAACAAATCAATTATTAACACATGAAAAAGATTTTATCTATCATCGCGGCAGCGTTGTTCTGTGTGAACATCTATGCCGATCAGGCGGTCAACGTTAACTATAGCGGAACTGCCAAACAATCCCATTTCCCTGTGTATGGCCTTAACGCCGACACCAAGACCAGCTCTCCGTCGATGGGAGGGCAAGCTATCTACTTGGCTGACCAACTCAAAGGCATCACTGTAGGCAGTGAAATCAAGGCAATGACTTTCTACTCCGCCAATCAGAATCAATCTTGGGGAAAGGCTGAGTTCAAGGTCTCTCTCGCCAAGACGGATTTCACTTTCTTCCAGAATGCCAAAGGTGCTTATGCCACTCCCTCTGATGGAAGCGCGTTTACCAAAGTGTACGAAGGAACTCTGTCTGTAGTGGATGGAGAACTGACTATTAATTTCACCACGCCGTACGCTTACGAGGGCGGTAACCTGCTTATTCAGGTGGAAGTCACCAGAGAAGGTACCTCCTCTGCCTCTTCTTTCTATTCCGCAGCGAACACGGATTACCTGATTAAGTACGCCTATAGTGGCTCTTCCCGTGACGCCCTACAGCCGAAAGTCACCTTCGTGATAGCAGGTGGCGGCGATGATCCCGTCAGCGAAACTTGCAAGGCGCCGACTGCGGTTACGGTAGAAAAAGTCACTGAGTCAAGTGCCACTGTATCCTGGCAAGGCGAAGCATCGCAGTATCAGTACTGCCTCGAATTCGAAGGCGATCAGCCCGACTGGACAGCTGCTAAACTGACAGACCAAAAATCTGTCACGCTGTCAGATCTCTATGACGAGCAGAAATACTATCTCTACGTACGTTCCTATTGCTCCGCAACGGAAGTGAGCGAGACCGTAAAAGCTACTTTCAAGACGGCTTGCGCACGCCTGAACGTGCCTTGGATTGAAACTTTCACTCGCGATGCAGCCGGTAGTGAGGTAGTGGGTGATGTAGCTCCTGAATGCTGGGTTATTGCCTCCGCAGCTCCTGCCGTAACTATCGTAGCAGAGAAAGAAGATGACGGTAGCGGTAATCAAGTACCTACGGGTCAACAACACCTCATGGTACGCGGAGGTGGCTCCACTTCCGCTCAGGTATTTGCGCTTCCTCTCTTCAATGCGAAACTTGACACCTGCGAGTTAGCATTCGACTACTACGGCCAAGTGGTTAGAGAGGACTACGGTTCGTTGGAAATCGGTTATATGACGATCCCCACAGACGCTTCTTCTTTCGTTTCCTTAAAGACACTTGAGCAGACCACTGCCAGCAAACACGTGGTATTCCAATTGAATGTTCTGCCTGCAGGAACAGAGTACATTGCCTTCCGCTTCGCCGGAGGTACCAGCAATTTCGGCAGTGTATCATTGGATAACTTTGTACTGGCCGGTATCGGTCATTCGGGCGAGGTTGATCCGTCACAAGAGGAACTGCCGGATGCTAACATCTATGCCCTGTCCTATTGTCAGGCTCAGTTCACATGGTATTCGTACAACGCTTCCGCTTTCGCTATTGGTCTCTTCAATGCAGAAAGCCAGAGTTTGGTAGCAGGTGTTACAGTAACTACTGAAGAGTGCGAGCGTTTTGCTTACGAGGATCAACAGACCGGTGAGTTCAGCGGATTCTCCTCCAGCGACGATTATGAGAACCACTACTACTGCTCCACGAAGTGGATCTTGAACGTAGATGAAGAAGGTCAACAGCGCGGCGAGGCATGGTCGAGCAGCGTAATCAACGTAGGTTCGTTATTAGGCTTAGCCCCTGGTAAGTACCAAGTTCAGGTTTATGAGCTGGTTCAGAACGAAGCGGGTTACTCGAAAGGTGAGTTGTTAGCAACTATTCCGTTTGAACTCGTAGCAAAATACGTTACTAACCTGAAGGCAACTGTAGCTGAGGATAAGAAGAGCGCTACTCTCACATGGGATGCTCCTGAGCTTGGTCAGGGCGAGCGTTTGTACGTTCGCGTATGGTCAGGCGAGACAGTAGCTTACGATAACTTCGATAGCAATAAGCGTCCGGAAAGTCCGCTGACGGTAGATGTTGTAGAAGGTAAAACCTACACTGCAGTTGTACAGGTAGTAGATAGAAACAACAACCAACTTGGTCCCGAGACGCAACTCAGCTTCACCGTAGGCGTGAACCCGTATGTGCCGACCGACCTCAAAGCTGAGGTATTCTCCGGGGACAATGTAACCTTCAGTTGGACAGCGACTACTGTGGCTGACCGCTATGTGATCACACTCTATTGCGACGGAGAGTTCTATTCGACACTCAATGTGAAAGGCACTTCCAAGACCACTACAATGCCTAAGAATGGCACTTGGTCATGGACTGTACAAGCATTCAATCAAGGTTCAAATGGCAACTATTTCGAGGCTTCAGATGCAGTAGCAGGTGCAGATTTCGTATCCAAAGCAGCAGATATTCCGGAAGACGCAGTTGTTATGGAAGTATGGGGCATGGAGGCTGCTTATCTCGACCAATATGTGGATCAGTTCCCGGAGGGCAAGTTCGGCTGGTACATCACCTTCGCTACGGGCGAAGAGGATGGAACGGGTTATCCGATGCCAACCTTCCTGATCTATACCGACAAAGAGCGTGCTATCTCGGGTGTATATAATGTAGCCCGTCAGAGTATTGATGCCGAGTCCTGCTATATCAACGTCACTGGTCGTCAGTCGGATGCAATCATGGCTACCGATGCAGAATTGCGTCTGCAGTTCGAGGGCTACGATGATGATAAAGCAGCAGAAGGTCCGTATCGTTACGGCTACTACACCGGTTCGTTCCGAATCGTGGGCAGTGACGGTAAGACCTATGTCGGCAAACTGTTCGAGCAATTCTGCAACTCCTTCAATTTCTCGACCTATTCCAGCACATATCGCGACCACGTAGGCATGTGGGATGAGGATCCGAACTATGTTGGTCCGCAAGGTATTGAGAATATCGCCGTTCCGACCGAGAAGGCAGCTAAAGTATTGGTTGAAGGTCAACTCTATATCGTTCGTCCTGACGGCAGCATCTACAATGCATCAGGTGCGAGAGTGAAGTAAAAAGGGAAGGACAAAAAGAAAAGCGTCAGAAATCTGGCGCTTTTCTTTTTATGAGATCTCGGAGTATCGAAATATCGATCACTTTCTACTTATTGGTGTTGCTCGCGGAGAAGATCGTTGACCGTCTTAACGGGGTTGAAGGTGGAAATAGGTACTTCGACGAAGATTGTGTTCCAACGGCTCATTGCGCCGTTCCAGAGACCCGGAAGTTCGAGAGCCAACAACTCTTTGCCGTCTTTCGATTTATTGGAGATAAAACCTGTTTGCGGATCCACATACTTCGGCAGGTCAAACGGCTTGCCCTCGTAGTCACGAATAGCGCAAACGAGATCAACGGGGTTGAAGTGCGTAGATTGCTTCATGAGTTCCGGATCACTGATCTGGGTCGATTCGAGGATCTGGCAGGAGATAGAGCCATCCGCCTCACGAACCAAGAACGGTCCGCCACCGGGCTCACCGGTATTCTTTACCACACCGCAGACACGAATCGGACGATTCAACTTCGCGCGCTCCTCGTCGCTGAGATTTGGGTTCTTGAGCGCCTCGAAGACACGTTTCTGCTCAGTTACGAGCACGCCGGCAAGGATCTGTTTGTAGCGGATAGTATCCTTTTTGAGACGATCCGGCACTACATTGTCGATGTTCTTGATGAAAACGATGTCTGCATCCTGCTGGTTCAAGTTCTCGATGAGGGCTCCGTGGCCACCGGGACGGAAAAGGAGTTTGCCGTCTTTCGTTCGGAACGGCGTGCCGTCAGGATTAGCAGCGAGCGTATCGGTGCTCGGCATTTGCTCCGAGAAAGTGACGTCATACTTGACGTTGTACTTCTCCTCAAATTTCTTGAGGTTATCCGCAATGTGCTGACGGAAGAGCGGCAGGTGGTCATGGCTGACGGTGAAATGGAGGAACACCTCGGGTTTCTTGCCATCCTCTGCGGGCTCGGCGCAATACTGCGCTCCTTCTACCAGATGTTCCAACGCGGGCGTACGCGCGCCATCGCGATATTTATGGAAAAGGAGAAGTCCTTTCGGCAGGTCGCCATAGTGCATGTCCTGAAGCAGGTAACGCACAGCCTCCTGTCCCTCTTTGCCTGCCAACTGCGGGCCAAAAGCAAACTCATCCTTGTGCGCCAGAAACTCCTGAATGAACGGCGTCTCAATACCATCTTCGAGGTATTGGAAGAGGTTCTTGAACATGCGGCTTGCGGCGCCGGATGCAGGTACGAACTTGAGAATCTTGTGACCCTCTTTCAAATACTGCTGCCAAGCGGCGATGTACTCCTCCTGCTCCGCACGTTTGGGCGCCAAAATACCCTTCTTGGTGGATGCCGGAGCAACGATGTCTAACTGCGGAAAACCGTTCTTGAAGCACTCTAATTGTGCCTCTGCTTTCTCTACTGAGATCCCATGAGCTTGGAGCTGCTCAAGGTCTTGCGAAGTGAAATTATTCATGGATAAAAAGATTAAATTGTACAATTACGGCACAAAGGTACAATTTTTTTTGCACATGTCCAAATTTTTTTGTAATTTTGCAGCGGAAAATTAAAAAAAACTGAATTATGATCCTTATTGCCGACAGCGGAAGTACAAAAGTGCACTGGTGTTTAGTCACCGCCAGTGGTCAGTCTTCGGACGTTTTCACCGATGGTATTAACCCGCTTTTCCAGACCACTATCGCGATGCAGAACAGCATCAGTAACCAACTTCTGCCGAAAATAGCACCGCTGCTTTGGGCAGGAACACTGACCCATATTTTCTTCTACGGAGCAGGATGTACGCCGGAGAAAAAAGTGTTTGTACAGAAAGCCTTGGAGGCGGTGTTCAAGAAAGCGCAAGTGTTCGTAGCGTCGGACATGTTAGGCGCCGCACGGGGTTTGTTGGGACACAAAGCCGGTGTGGCGTGTATCTTGGGAACCGGCAGCGGCAGTTGCTATTACGACGGAGAGAACATTGATTGGTGTGTGCCTTCGTTGGGGTATATTTTAGGCGATGAGGGTTCAGCGGCTGTTTTAGGCAAGCGGCTTGTGGGAGATCTGCTCAAAAACCAGTTAGGAGACGACCTCAAGGAACAGTTCTTCGCCGAATACGAGACTTCCATGGCGGATATTATTGAGAAAGTGTATCGTCAGCCGTTTCCAAACCGGTTCTTGGCGAAGCTGTCCAAGTTCTGTGCGGATCATATAGAGGATCAGCGCATTCGTCAATTGGTTTATGACCATTTCGTGCAGTTCATCCGCCGCAATTTAGTGCAGTATAAAACAGAAGCACCGGTGGGTTTTGTGGGATCCATTGCGTATTATTACAAGCCGATTTTGGAGGAAGCGATGAAAGCAGAAGGGCTTCCGATGGGTACGATTCTGCAAGATCCGATAGAAGGTCTGAAAGAGTACCACAAGGACGTTATTGTACCAACGACGGAATAATTGAGAATTATGATAGATATATTTTATCTTCCGGGCAGAGTGTGCCCGACAAAAGCGATCAAAGAGATCGCGGAAAAGAGTGAGAAGAAATACACGATGATCTGTCTCAAACCCGAGATCGAATGGATCTATTTGGGTCAGGAGCGCATGGTACAAGTGATGGAAATGACAGGTGCCACGATGGTTTATGCGGACCACTTCAATAAAGTACAAGGGGAAAAGGAGGAAGCGTGGATTATCTCCGAAGCGCCGGTGATTGATTATCAAACGGGCGCACTGCGGGATGATTTTGATTTTGGAGCGGTGATGCTTTGGGACACGGAGAAGTTGAAAGCACTGGTGGCGCAGATGGATACGGAATACGAGTTTGCAGGTCTGTATGATCTTCGTCTCCGCGCAAGCCAATTCACAATGCACAATGCACAATGCACTATTGTTCACATTCCGGAGTATTTGTATTACGAAGTTGAGACCGATACCCGCAAGAGCGGTGAGAAACTGTTTGATTATGTCGATCCGCGGAACAGACAAGTGCAGGTGGAAATGGAAGCGTGCGTGACGGAGCACTTGAAACGCATCGGGGCATATCTGGAGCCGGGCAAGTACAAGGAACTGCCCAAAGCGGACGACTCGTACCCTGTTACTGCGAGTGTGATTATTCCTTGTAAAAACCGCGCGCGCACGATAAAGGATGCTATTCTTAGTGCTCTGAGCCAAAAAGTACGAGAGGGCTATTCGTTCAACGTGATCGTAGTGGATGACAACTCGACCGACGGAACGGCGGAGATTATTGAAGAATTAAGAATTACAAATTCAAAATTAATTCATATTGCGCAGGATAAGACCTGGCACGCCATCGGTGGCAACTGGAACGTAGCTATTCATGACCCGCGTTGCGGCAAGTACGCTATTCAGTTGGACAGCGACGATACGTACTATGACGAGACCACCGTGCAACGTTTCATTGACGCGTTTGAATCAATTCACAATGCGCAATGCGCAACGCAGTACGGCATGGTGATCGGCACGTACCGGTTGACCAATATGGCAGGAGAGATTTTGCCTCCGGGTGTGATCGACCATCGCGAGTGGACGGACGAAAACGGTCGCAATAACGCGCTAAGAATCAACGGTTTAGGTGCGCCGAGAGGATTCTATGTACCGCTTCTCCGCACGATCAATTACCCCACCACCAAGTACGGCGAGGATTATGCCGTGGGTATCCGTATCGCGCGTGACTACCCTATCGGACGCATCTATGACGTGGTCTATAACTGCAGACGTTGGGAAGACAACTCCGATGCCAACTGCGACGTGGTAGCCATGAACCGAAATAACTGGTACAAAGACCGTTTGCGCACCTTTGAACTGATGGCGAGAATTCAAAATTAAGAATTAAGAATTGCACATTCGTGTCGGGATATTAACGGCGCCGGAAATTGAATTTGAGAGGCGGGAGAAGACGTTCCTTTTGAAGAACGTCCGGATCGGTATCGGCTTTCATTGGGACCGATACGAGGACCAGGAGTTTGCGGGGGAACTGGAGATCCGCAATAATCAGGACGGCACACAAACCGCTATCAATACCATTGAGTTGGAGGACTACTTGTGTTCGGTCATTTCGTCGGAGATGAATGCCAACAGCCCGATGGAGTTGCTCAAAGCGCACGCTGTGATCAGCCGCAGCTGGGCAATGCGGGCGATGATGAAGCCAAACCACGAGGGTTTTCACGTCTGCGCCGACGACCACTGCCAGCGGTATGAGGGCTTGCGGCGCATGAACGACCGGGCGGTGGAGGCGGTTCGGGCAACACGGGGAATGGTCCTCACGTACGACGGCGAAATCTGCGACTGCCGCTATTACAAGTGTTGCGGAGGACGAAGTGAGATCTGGCGGACCTGCTGGGAGGATATTGACGTGCCATATATTCAGTCGGTGCAATGCGATTGGTGTAAGAGCCCTTCGCCCAAAGTGCTGCGGTTGGTTTTGAATGATTATGACCAGGAGACCAAGGATTTCCGGGACTGGAAGGTCACTTATACCGCCGACGAGTTGAGCGAGATCATCCGTACTAAATCCGGCATTGATTTCGGAGAGATCGTTGATCTGATCCCTCTTCATCGCGGTGCGTCGGGGCGCATTGACCAATTACAGATCGTGGGCACCAAGCACACACAGATCATCGGCAAAGAGCTTAAAATACGCCTTTGGCTTTCGAGAACCTGCCTCTATAGCAGTTGGTTCGAGGTGGAAAAAGAGCCTCATTGCTTTGTGCTTCGGGGACACGGATGGGGCCACGGAGCGGGACTTTGCCAGATTGGCGCGGCGGTGATGGCGAGCGAAGGGAAAAGCTACGAAGAGATACTCAGTTATTATTATGTCGGTTCAAGACTTAGCACTTCAGCGCAATAAATACAAGCACCTCACCGATGCCGAATGGCGATGGTTCTTACAGCAAGTAGAGGGTCGCGAAAGGACAGCAGACAAGTTGCCCTCTTTTGCGGCGATAGAGGACTGGTGGTACCCGGTAAGGCTGAGTTGCGAACAGTGTTCGTCAGAACTCACGGCGCGGTACAAAGCGGAGATCATCAAATCTTCAAATTCGCCAATTCTCAATTCTTCAAATGACAAGTTTCTTGACCTCACCGGCGGTTATGGCGTGGACACCCTCTTCCTGAGCGAACTTTTTGAGCACACGCACTATGTGGAGCAGAACGCTGAGTTGTGCAGGATTATGGAACACAATAAGGAAATCAAAAATGAGAAATTAAAAATAAAAAATATCAGCGTTCATAACTGCACTGCCGAAGAATTCCTTTCTTCCCCCCCTCAGGGGGGAGTTGAGGGGGGCTTCTCTCTCATCTTCGTTGACCCGGCTCGAAGAGACAGCCATGGAGGTAAGGTCTTCCATCTCGAAAACTGCACGCCGAATGTAATCGAACTGTTGCCTGAATTGTTAAAGCATAGCCAACGATTGCTATTCAAACTCTCCCCGATGCTGGATATCAGTCAGGCAATAAAAGAGTTGTCAGCTATCAATTGGGACATTTACGTTGTTGCTATCAAGAATGAAGTCAAAGAAGTGCTGCTTCTGAGCGGAGGAAACGGAACGATCACCGCCATCGACCTCTCGTGCCCGGAGCAGGCATTCACTTTCACACGCGAGGAAGAAAAGAACGCCACTGTCAGCTATCAGCTATCCACTATCAACTATTTATACGAGCCCAATGCCGCTATTCTCAAAGCCGGGGCATACAAACTCGTTGCCCAACGGTTCAAACTCCACAAACTGGACCCCAACACGCACCTGTACGCATCGGATCAGTACGTGGCGCATTTCCCCGGGCGCGTGTGGAAAACCTCACCTCTTCCCTCTCAAAAAGAGAGGGTGATTCAGCAAGCGAACGTGCTTGTTCGCAATTATCCACTGACCGCAGAGCAACTGAAAAAGAAAATGCGTCTGAAAGACGGCGGCACGGAGTATATCATCGGTTGCCGCGTTGACGGCAAACCCGTGGTCTTGCGGGCTGAAAGGCTCCACTAACCCAGCGGATCAAATATATCCATGCCGAAGGCAGATGTGAATGCATCTGCTTTTTTGAGGTTTTCGGCGGTATCTAACTGCACGCCGCGGGCATGAGGTGACATGAGGAGAATGCGGTCGGAGAGCGCAAGCGCCAGATCTAACTCGTGCGTGGAGATCAGGATCGTCTTGCCTTGCTCATGCGCCAAGTTCCGCAGCAGACGAAGCACCAAGATACGATGCGGCAGATCCAAGTGCGCTGTGGGCTCGTCCAATAAGATAATCGGTGTCTGCTGCGCCAGCGCTTTGGCTATGAGAATGCGCTGTTTCTCGCCGTCAGAATGCGCGTTGAAGAAAGTTCGCTCCACAGACTGATCCCCGAACCCCACTTGCCGGAGCGAGTCGGTTATAACCTGTTCGTCCGCTTCGGTCAGACCGCCGAGAAAAGAGGTGTACGGGTATCGTCCCATCGCCACCACATCGTGTACCGTGGTGTTCTCCAACGAGAGCCTTTCCGTCAAAACGAGCGCTATGCTCTTGGAGTTGAGCGTTGAGGTTTGGGAGCCGAGAGAAGCAAGGTTATACGCCCCGTTCAAAGCAGGTTGGAGACCTGCCAAAGTGCGCAACAGGGTCGATTTGCCACAGCCGTTGGGTCCGAGCATGCAGACCATCTCACCCCGGTAGAGCGAGAAAGTGAGGTCGCGTTGCACGACCGCTGCATCATAGCCAATGCTCAGCTTATTCGTAGAAATAGATACGTTGGACACGACGGGAAACGGATGTTAATATTTCATATGTGATCGTTCCGAGTTTGTCTGCCAGTTCTTGCAGCGGCATGTGTTCGCCGAAGACCTCTACTATGTCTCCGGGGCGTGCATCGGCTCCTGTGACATCCACCATCGCCTGGTCCATGCACACATTGCCCACCACAGGACAGCGTTTGCCGCGCACATACACCTCGCCGCCGTAGTTCGAGAAACGGCGGTCAAAACCGTCCGCATAGCCGATAGGAATGACGGCGATGACACGGTCTTCCGTCAGTTTGGTATGCCTTCCGTAACCGATTGTCTCTCCGGCTTTGACGGTCTTGACGGACAGGATGGTGGTCTCTAACGTACACACATTGCGCAGTTGTGCGCCGGCGAACGAGAACCCGTAGAGACCGATACCCAAACGGCACATGTCGAACTGGTATTGTGAGAATCGCTCTATGCCCGCGGAGTTGCAGATGTGTTTGATGATCGGATATTGAAGGCCGGCTTTCAGTTCCTCCGCACAGGCGTCGAAATAACGGATCTGATCAAGCGTGAAGTCATCAAACTGCGCCTCATCGGAGCCTGCCAGGTGCGAAAAGACCGAAGCCACACGCACGGCTTTCTGATGCGTTAGACGGTCTATGAGCCAAGGCATATCCTCTTTGTAGAAGCCCAGACGGTGCATTCCCGAATCGATCTTCACGTGTACCGGCACGTCTTCCAAACCTTTTGCCGAAGCCGCTGCAATAACGGTTTTGAGCGACTGATGGGAATACACATTCGGCTCCAGGTTATTCTCCAAAATCAGATCCATCGCCGCCACTTCGGGGTCCATAATAATAATCGGCAGAGTGATTCCTGCACGTCTCAGTTCGACACCTTCGTCCGCTACTGCAACTGCCAGATAATCAACTAATCCGGAAGCCTGCAAGGCTTTGGATACCTCCACGCTGCCGGCTCCGTAAGCAAAAGCTTTGACCATACAGGTCAGTTTGGTCTGCGGCTTGAGCAGCGAACGGAAATAGCGCACGTTCTCCACCAAGGCGGAGAGGTTCACTTTGAGCACCGTCTCATGCGTCTGATGCAAGATACGCGAGGTGATCGTCTCTTCGTCATAGCCCAAAGCGCGCATGACCGCGGCACAAGTGCGCACGTTCTGGTGTGTCGGGTCTTCAAGCACTTGTTCGGAATGAACGAACAGTTTCATTTTCTCCGCACGTTTCTGTTCCAGGGAAGCGAAATTCTCGTCATGTTCATGTCCGATATACGTGATTACGCCGATTGTCGGGCGGATGATTTTCTCCAAACGCTCCATCTCTCCGGGCTGTGAGATACCGGCTTCAAAGATCGCAAGAACAGGTTTGTCCGTGGCAGTTTGTATATTCGCCAACTGCCAAACAGAGAGCGGTACACCGATCTGCGAGTTATACGATTTGGGCGAACGAACAACGGTGTAGTCCTCTTTGAGCAACTGGTAAAGCCACTCTTTGACCACCGTCTTGCCGTTCGAACCGGTGATGCCGATCACCGTGCCCGCAAACTGCGAACGGACATGCGCCGCCAGCGCTTGCAACGCATCCAACGCATTGCCCCGCACAAAAGCTTTCACACCTCGGCTTTGCAACTCCGCAATGTAATTAGCACCGTCGTTCTTGTCTGTTTTGATAGCAAAAAAGAGCGTCGCTTGCGGTTCTGCGCCCAATTGGCGGCTGTCTGTCAACAAAAAACGGATGTCTTGCGAACCATCACCTTCCACTTCGGCTATCGAGCCGATTACCTGTTTTATTTCCGATAAAAGCATATACAATCAAATTTGACTGCAAATTTACTTCTTTTTTTTGACATACACAAATAAAACTGCAAAAAAATGTAATATTCTGTTTTGGGGCATGTCGTTTCGCGCAATTCTCCCTCAATGAGTGCTCATTTTTACAAAAATCTCCCTCAATGAGTGCTCATTTTTACAAAATCATCCCTCAATGAGTGATTTTTATCACTTTATCTGCATATTTCGTAAAAATGTAGTACCTTTGCACCCGACCGTCAAGCTTGACGTCCCGGAAGGCAACGTGAACTAATTAGAACGTAAACTAATTAGAACGTAAACTAATAAGAACGCGAACTAATTAGAACAGAACCTGAACATTAGAACGCTAACTAATGAGAACCTGAACATTAGAACGTGAACTAATGAAATCGAACAAAGAGGCGGAGCACAAAAACGTGTTCCGTTTCTTTTTTCTCTACTTCGTTCTTTCTTCTTCTAATCCGCTTGTAAGTACGATACATACACGATAGATATACGTTAGATACACGATAGATATACGATAGATAAACGATACATTCAACGCCCATCATGCTAACTTCATGCGCCACTCAAAGGAGGTAGAGGTTAAGGAGGAAGAGGAAAAGAGGGAGATGGAGATATGGACACAAAAAGTGAGAAAATGCTTTTTTTTCAAAAAAAATGCCCGAACGCTTGCATATGTGCGAAATTTGTAGTATCTTTGCACGAATTTTCGTTTAACACTTAACATAAATCATAATGAAAAAGATTTTCACATTGATGGCTACTGCTCTGATGAGCGTTGCTATGTGGGCAGGAGCCAATGACCTGCTGTGGGATTATTCGGAGAATAAGATCCCGACATCAGGGTCTGACAAAGACGCTATTTCTCAGACCCTGCTGACTTATGGCGGTTATGTAAATGATGCGCCAAGTACGAATTTGGGATTGAACGGCGTGAAAATGAATAGCAGCGGTTACGCTTATTTCACAAAAGCAGCCGTAGCGGGCAAACTGAAACTGACTTATGGCCCGCGCAAAACAGGTGCCAAGTTATCCTTGTTAGTGAGCACATGGACAGGTGAGACTCCTTCTGCGGAGAAACTGATTGTGGAGACCAAGATGGTGGATGAGCTGAGTACTGCGGTAGTTGATTTGACTGCTGAGCAGAACAATATCTATATTACCCGTTCTTCGGCCAGCGGAGAAGGAGTTCTGCAAAAGATTCAGTTCATTGAGTTCGTGCCACGTACGTTTGTGGATTTTGAGCTGGTGATGTGCAACATGGCTTCGGAGTATGATTTTACCACGCTGCCGGATGGCGTGACTGCAAGCGGTACATTCAATACCGACCAACACGGCTACCGCGATTTCAACATCCAAGTGCCGGTGGATGGCACCGTTCGCTTCACCATCGGTGACTGCCAATATGGTAACAAACCCATTGAGGTAAAGAACAAAAAAGGCGATGTCATTGCTACGCTGAACTATCCGAAAGCAGGCTGTTATAGCCCGGATAAAAGCGAGAATGTATTCCAATACATCTATTTAGGCGATGCTGACACGCTGACGTTTGAGAAGATCCAATACTGCAACTATTTCAAGGCAGAGGCTGCTGAGATCACTCCCTGCGACGTGACTTTCAAGGATCAGAACGGCAAGGTGCTCTCCAAAATCGAGACGTATGAAGGAGCCACATTAGGCATTTTGCCGGAAGTGAGTGTACTGCCGGAGATCGGCGAGGGCTATGCGTTCCGCGGATGGTTCTATACCAACGGCAAGAAAGCACAGATAGGCGATGCGATCACCGGCAACACCACGATCCAAGCCAAAGTGACACCGATCGAGGATGCTATTATCGGTAGCGTGCAGACATATGATTTTGCGAACGCTGCTTTCTATCCCGAGGATCACGAGACGGTAGAGGTCAACGGCGGTAAATACTACAACAACCACGGCTGGTATTTCGATGCCAACGGCTCGATCCGCGTCAAAGTAGCCGGCAATGCCGTTGTGGTCGTTACGCTTTGCCAGTATTCAGAGACCGGCGATGTAGCCGTTACAGCGGGCGAGAAGGAAATCGCCAAGGCGAGTGTAGAAAAGAACACGACCGCCGACGGTACCGAGCTGACCGCACAATATGAAGGCGAGGCTGGATGGCTGACCATCAGCTGGACCGCTAAACAGTATATCCACAAAGTGGTGGTGTATAACGTACTGGATTTCTTGGAGAAAGACGCTGCCACGGGCTATTATATCGTTCCTGCAGGGGATGTAGCATCGTTCCTGTTGGCGCTCGTACAGGCGCAAAGCGGCGACAAGATCTTCCTGCCGAACGGCACATATGACCTCGGTGAGACCTGTCTGACAACCATCAGCAAGGACAACATCGCTATCATCGGTCAGTCGATGGACGGAACGATCATCAAAAACGCACCGGACGCTTCCAAAGAGAGTATCGACAAGACCGCAACAATCAAGATCAACAAGAACGTGTCGGGTACGTACCTCCAAGATCTGACGATTCAGAACGCGCTGGATTACTACAAGAGCGACAACGGACGTGCGGTATGTCTCTGGGATCAGGGAACGAAGACCGTTTGTAAGAACGTGAAACTGCTGAGCTATCAGGATACGTATTATTCGAACCTGCAAGGCGCGTTGAAGTACTTCGAGGATTGCGAGATCCACGGAACAGTTGATTTCATCTGCGGCGACGGTAGCGTTTATTTCAAGAACAACCTCCTCTATTGCGAGAAACGCAAGAAAGACGGCGGCGGAAGTGACGCCTTGACCGCAAACAACGGTGTTGCAACGGACAAAGGTTATGTCTTTGAGGGTTGCACCGTGAAGAGCGAGTGCCCGGTCGTTTCGATGGGACGTGCATGGAACAACACGCCGAAAGTAGCGTTCCTGAACACCTTAGTTGATTACAGCGCAGGTCAGTTTGCTTTCGAGAGCGGAGATATTCAGCGCTGGACAAAGAAACTGATGAACGCCAACGCTTGGCCTGAGTTCGGCGAGTTCAATACTCATCTGGAGGATGGAACGGTATTGACTCCGGCAAGCAATGTGGTGACATTCGTGGACGAGAAGAGCGGTAATGCAACGAAGGATATCGAGACCGTTTGGAACGCAGAGAAAGCTGCTACTTACACGATGGCATATACCCTCGGAGCATGGGCAGAGACCGCTGCCAAAGAGGCGGAGCAGGCTGTTTGCGACTTGGAGAACATCGAGGACGAGGCGGTTTACCTGGTAGAAGCGCTGAACGGCAATGCGGAACTGATGTTAGGTTCCAAACTCAAAGGGGAGGTCTTCCCGGAAGGATCAGGCATCACCGTTCGTAAAGCGAATACACGCGGCGGTTTCGGTGCAAAAGCAGGCGAAGAGCCTTCTCAAGCCATCAGCAACACCGCTGTCAGTAATGAAAAGGTAGCTAAAATCATCCGTGACGGAAAGGTAATCATTATTCGCGGAAATAAAGAATTTAATGTGCTTGGCGCACAACTCTAATAGTAAAGAATGCAGAAGTTGAGATTTCTCCTTATAGTATGCGCGTGCGTTGGTGTACACGCGAGCGCGCAAGTGTCGAACGCTGGAAGGTCGGTATTCTCTTTTATGAGTTTACCGACATCTTCCCGCATCAATGCGTTAGGAGGAAGCAACGTCAGCCTGAGCGACGGAGATATTTCCATGGGCATGTGCAACCCCGCCCTGCTCCATGAGAACTCGCATATGACGCTGCAACTCAACTATTCGTATTACCTGCCGGGAACAATGTTCGGTTCTGCGCTCTACGGGCATAATTTCGCAGAGAAGAACTATTTTGCAGTGGGTCTTCATTACCTCGATTATGGTACGATGAAAGAAGCGCTGGAAAACGGTTCGCAGACAGGTCGGACATTCGGAGCACGGGATATTTTAGTGGATGTCATGTACGCGCGGCAGTTACATCCGTGCTGGAAAATAGGCGTGACCCTCAAACCGGTCTATTCCATTTACGAGAGTTATTCGTCTTTTGCCATCGGAGCTGACGTCGGCGCACACTATCAAAGTCCTGACTCCGCTTTGCAGATGGGTTTGGTACTCCAGAACATAGGTTGGCAACTGAAAGGCTTCTATTCCGAAGAGGGCGGACGCAACCACGAGATGCTGCCGCTGAACCTCCAATTCGGACTGAGTTATCGCCTCAAACATGCACCGCTGCGATTCCATGTGCAGTTACACAACCTGCAGACATGGAACTTGAACTACGAGTGGACCAGCATCGACAAGGATCCGGTGAAAGGAGAGATTATTCCGCACAATGTGGCATGGTACGACATGCTCTTCCGGCACACGATTTTCACGCTGGAGGTAGTTCCAAAGAGCGAGAAATTCTATATCGCACTCAGTTATAACCACCGCCGCAGAGCAGAGTTGAACCTGATCGACCAGCGTTCGTTAGCCGGATTTGCTTTGGGTGTGGGTGTGAAGATCAAACAAGCCCGCGTCGGGTTTGCTATCAGCCAGCTGACCAAATCGAACTTCTCGTACCAACTCGGTCTGACCTTGGATATCAACTCGCTCATGAAATAGGGAGATAATTGTAAATTGTGATTTGTGAATTGTGAATTGTGAATAAGATTATTGTTGCAATAGACGGATATTCTTCCTGCGGTAAATCCACTATCGCCAAAGAGTTAGCGAAATACGCAGGTTATATTTACGTGGACACAGGCGCCATGTATCGCGCGATAGGTTTATACACGCTTCGTAACGGTCTGACGGACGAGGCAGCGATTATTCAAGCCCTGCCGCAGATACAGGTGGGCTTCATTCAAGCCGGGGGTGCGCAACACGTGACCTTGAACGGCGAAGACGTCGAATCGCAGATACGCACCTTGGAGGTCGGCAACAGAGCAAGCCAGGTATCGCAGATCAAAGAAGTACGGGCTTTCCTCGTGGTGCAACAACAGGCCATGGGAAAGGACAAAGGTATCGTTATGGACGGCCGCGATATAGGAACCGTGGTTTTCCCGAAAGCGGAACTGAAACTCTTCCTCACCGCCAGCCCCGAAGTGCGTGCACAGAGACGTTTCGACGAACTGGTAGAGAAAGGCGAAAAGCCAGACTACAATGCCGTGTTAGCCGATGTCAACGACCGAGACTACCGTGACACACATCGCGCCGAGAGCCCGCTCAGGCAAGCTGAGGATGCGATTGTGGTGGATAACAGCCACATGACCCGAGAAGAACAGATGCAAGTCATTTATGATTATTTCAATCGATTCAAATAGCGGTTTCTGTTTTGGCGTCACGCGCGCCATTAACACCGCCCAGACAGAGCTCCGCAACGGAGCTCTTTATTGCTTAGGCGACATCGTCCATAACGGTCAGGAAGTAGCCCGTTTGGAAGAAGCCGGCCTACAGACGATCGACTACGACGATCTCCGGACGCTTCCTTCTCACTCGCGCGTGCTGCTTCGGGCACACGGCGAACCGCCTTCTACGTATTGGATAGCCCGGCAACGGGGGATCCAACTCTTTGATGCTACTTGCCCGGTGGTAAAGAAATTGCAAGACCGTATCCGAGCTTGTTACGAGGCGCACAAGAACGATGAAGCCCTGCCGCCGCAGATTGTCATTTACGGCAAAGCCGGACATGCGGAAGTGATCGGTCTCCAAGGTCAGACTAATAATACCGCTATCGTCATTGAGAATGAAGCGCAACTGAACCTGCTTGATTTCTCGCGGCCGATCTATCTCTTTTCGCAGACCACCAAGTCCGTAGAAGGCTTTCAGAGCCTTGTGGAAGCGATCAAAGCACAATTCACAAAACGCAATTCACCATTAGTTTTCGAAGCGCACAACACGATTTGCCGCAATGTAGCGAACCGTGTAGCGCAGTTACAGGCTTTTGCGCGGGAGAACGACATCGTGCTCTTTGTCGGCGGAACCAAGAGTTCCAATGCCCGCGTGCTGTTCAATCATTGCTTGGAGGCGAACCCCAACACCTATTTCCTCAGTAGCGCAGAAGAGATGAGCGAATCACTCATCCGCGAATGCCGTGCAGCAGAACGTGTCGGCATCTGCGGTGCAACCAGTACGCCACAGTGGCTCATGGAAAAAGTAAGGGACAAGCTTTCGCTCATCCCTTCCCTCTAAACTTTTGTTCTTTATCTGACGCTTGTCAGTTTCTTGATCTTGTCGTTCAGTTTCTTTTCCCTGAGTAACTGCTCAAGGCTGATGTGCATTCTGTAGTTCCAGAACTGACGCGGGTTAGACGGTACGTTGATACGATCCGCAAACTGGTCTTTGATGCGCACATCGCCGTCGATAGCAAGCCAGTCCTGCAGCGGCAGAATGGTCCACATAGCCGGGCTGTACATGTGCTGGTTGATGATGAACTCGGCTATCTCCGGGGTCATTTCCTGCGGAGCTTCGCCCCACCAACCCATTTGCTCGTTGTAGAAACGCTGAGTTACGGCTCTATCCTCTTCCCACCAAGCACGAAGCGGGTTCATATCGTGCGTACCGGTGGTACAAACGGACTGATACGGAGCATCTGCCGGATGCGCAAACTTGACGGTCGGATCTTTCGGCATTCGTTGGATCTCAAGGCTCAAGATCTGCAACTCGTGCATCACATCGGGCACGCAAGCAGGTACCATTCCCAGGTCCTCACCGCAGCAGAGCATATGCGTTGCGCCGATGAGTGTCGGCAACTTGCGCATTGCCGAGTCACGCCAGAACGAGGTATGACGGCGGTAGAAGTACTCGTTATAAATGCGCATGAGCACTTCCTTCTGGTCCGAATAGAGCTCGTTGAAGGAGTGGCTCTGATAGATGGAGATACGCGGATGCAACCAGCCCGGGCGGCGTTGGTCTTCCACCATCAGCACTTCGCAATGCAGATAAATGAGTCCGTTGCAGATATTATGCACCGCCTCTTCGCTCAGGCCGGAAGCCTTCAGCTGTTTCTTGTCGCCCAACAGACGATCTGCCCATTCCTGCACTTTGACTTGGGTATCAAACTCCGGACGGAACCAATAGATATAATTATCGTTGGTCTGAAGTGCATTCTTCTTCGCCCATTCGGTGTCAAAGCCGAGCACATCGCCCAAGAAATTCGAGCGGATATACGGTTTGGTCATTCGGTCCCAGTCGAGGCAAACGCCTTGTGCGCAGAGGTCGTCATAGCTATACGGCAATGCCGGTACGAAATGTCCGCAAAGTCCCCAAACATCGGTCTTGCGCATCTGCCAGATACGGAAGAAACCGAGAATATGATCTATGCGGTAAGCATCGAAATAATCCTGCATCTTCTGGAAACGTGCTTTCCACCAAGCGAAACCGTCCTTTGCCATCTCGTCCCAGTTATAAGTCGGGAAGCCCCAGTTCTGACCGGAGATAGAGAAATCATCGGGCGGTGCACCTGCTGATGCATCCAAGTTGAAGAGCTCCGGATAGACCGCCGCATCCACTGAATCGGGCGAGATACCGATAGGTATGTCACCTTTCATTGCCACACCGATCGAGTGCGCATAAGCCACCGCGTCCGACAACTGTTTGTCCGCATGGAACTGCAGGTACTTATAGAAATCTGCCGGCTGTTTGTCACGTTTGTGCAGGAACTCGGCGTACGGCTCAAGCCATGCGGCGTTCTTGGTCTCAAAGGCTTTGTATTCCTCCGACGAGAAGAGCGCCTCTTTATCCTGTTTGTACAGCGCTTTGAAGAACACCATCTTGGCGTCATAGACGTTCTGGTAATCCGCAAAAGTGAGCGCGTTCAGTTCGGCTTTCTTCGCTTCGTATTTCTTTTTCTGCGCAGGGGTCAGACGACCCATCTTCTCGATATTGATGTAAATCGGGTGAAGCGCGAAGACGGAAACAGCGTTGTACGGATAGCTGTCCAAGTTGTTATGACGAAGCGTGGTGTCGTTGATCGGCAGGGTCTGAATCATCTGCTGACCCGTTGCCGCTGCCCAATCCGCCATTTTCTTCAGGTCTTGGAACTCACCGATACCAAATCCCTCTTGCGAACGGAGCGAGAAGACAGGAACAGCCACGCCGGCGCCTTTCCAACGAGGCTGTGTGCGACGGAAGCCACGGTCGTTCTGGCAAATAATCAGCCCTTTCTCAACGCCCCAGATCTGACGGTTCTCACCCCACTCCATATCAACGCAAGCGCCTGTTTTGAGGTCATAGATAAGGTATTTGTACTCCACTACATCTTGCCCATTGAGCATGATATCTGCATGCCAAAGAGGGAAGTCTGCGTCGCTCATGACTAACTTCTTGTCAGGGTTCCACTCGCCCAGTTCCGGACAGTTACCTACAATCGCCACGCCCTGCGTCGGCAGGATCTGCGGCAGATCGATGGTGAAACGGATGTTGCCTTTCATCGCTTTGGGAGCCGCTTTCTTGTGGCGCATGAAGAGGGATTTGAGGAACGCGGTGGTGTAGAACGAATCCTCATATGTGCTGGCTTGCCAAGCGTCGCGAACGACGAGTTTCTTGTCTGCCGCCTTGAGGGTTAACGTACGGGGCTCACCTGCCTCGTAAATATAGCCGCCGTCCTGCAAACGGATAGCGTACTTGTACTGAATAGAGCCCGCAAAATCGCTAACGGGAGCATTCACCTGCCAGAAGTCTGTTCCCTGACAAGTCAGCAACAAAGGAGACTTTTCAGTCCAACCCAAGATCGATTCTTGCGTCTCGATGACGCATAGCGTTTGCCCATACTCGGCACGATAGTGAATCTGAAAATTAATGTTCATGGTATAATAATTAATTAGTAGTTTTCTGTTTTTGATATTTCGACTACAAAATTACAACATTTTTTTGAATTACGCAAATTATTTTTAATTTTTTCTGTAAAATAATCCTATTAGGCATGGAAGAAGGGTATTTATCACCCATAAAAGCACTCCTGCGAGGGCAGCGTTCATTGTTCCGAAGACCCAGATCGCCCATGCACCGCGCACGCCCGCTTCCACAATCGGCACGTTCGGAGTGATGGTTACCAGCAGATAATAGATGAACAGGTTGGTGATGGATGATTGATAATTGGTGATTGCCCCCAAGGCGAAGAGCACGAGTGCCAACTGGACACACCAACAGCCCAAACGAACCAAACTTTGCGCCGTGCTGCGGAAAAGCAGCATATAGTTGACCTCGGCGTATTTTTTGAGGGCTTGCGGCGCGAGAGCATAAGCGATTGCCAATACCGCTACTACGCCGACCAGCGCATAGAGGTAACTATCCCCCAAGACCGCCAACACCGCCGGCGAGAAAGCTATTCCTGCCACACCGGCTAAGACGATAGCCGCGGTCATGGTAGCACTGCCCACCGCTCCCATGGAAAGCACTTTCGCCATTACATCCTTTGTGCTTTGGTCATTTTCCCGCTGCATTTCCATCATTCCACGCGCAGGATACTCGCCAAGCCGCCAGGGTGTGATGAGGCCGGCTAACTTGCTGGAATAGACCTGCCGGTGCGCTTCTGCCCAGGACATAGGCATAAGCGTTTTCCACCGCCATGCTTCGAGCAACATGTTTACAGGCATCAACGCTACAGAGAGCAGAAGCGCCATAACTTGACGCTCATTCATGTTCGAGAGGCAGTTCCAAAGGGACGCGTAGTCATCATAAACGGCTATTTTCCATACTAAAAAACAGCACGCCAAGAACGAAATCGTCCACTGTATGATATGAATCAGTACTTTTCTTTCCATAAAACGCTACAAAATTACTACTTTTTTTGCATATATGCAAATAAATGTGTAAATTTGCAGCGTGAAATCGCTTATTGCCGCCATATTACTGATTGCAAACTTCTCGCTGGAGGATATTATCCTCGATATCTACAACGCCGTTTCGGAGTTCGGAGAGGTGGAATATGAGCAGTTACAGGCGGATTTGTACGCTATCCATGAGTCTCCGATAGACCTGAATCATACCAGCGACGAAGAGTTGAGCCAGCTCTATTTTCTCTCACCGCATCAGATAGACGAAATACTGCTTTACGCCGACAAACATCCGTTTGTGAGTTTGTATGAGTTGCGGCTCATATCGTCCTTGGCAGACTACGAGATACGCGATTTGTTGCCTTTTGTCAAGGTTGATCCGCCCAGTGCGGACAAATCGGCTTATAATAGTATAAAGTACGCGCGCGACGTGTTCACGTGCGCGAGGCATGAACTCACCATGCGCGTTGATGCCCGTGACATAGAGAACTTCGGTGGCAGCGACCCGATGTTTGTCCGCACTAAATACCGCTTCGACTACCAGCGGCGCGTGCTTTTCGGCGCACAACTGAGTCGTCCGGCAGGTGGTCAAGCCCAAGACCTGCAATACGGCGCATTCTTGCAGTTGAGGGATATTCATCCGCATCTGCACAATGTGGTAGCCGGTAATTTTCAAGCGTCATTTGGCCAAGGGTTGATCTTCGCGCCTGTGTTCCATAACGGCAAATCGGCTTATGTGCAATCCGCTGCGTATAACCGCCAGGGTCTGCGTTATTACTCTTCGGTGGATGGCGCGGGTTTGCACGGAGCAGGAGCTACAGCGCGCTGGTATTGGAGTAAAGCCACGCGGTTAGATGTAACCGCCCTCTATTCGCTCAAACGCGCCAATGACAGCACGCGGCATCATCTCATCGGCGCGAACCTGACGTTTCGACACAATCACCTCCAAGTGGAATTGAATGCCGCGCAGAATATCTGGTCCGACAGTATTCATCCCTATAACGATGCCGCATACAACCACCATTATTTCCGCGGCTCCCACCAAGCCGTGATAGGCGCGTCCGTGCGTTATAACCACGGATGGTTTGATGCCTTTGCAGAAATAGCCACCTCCGAGAACTACGAACGCTTTCCTGAGAATGCCGGTTCACAAGGCATCGGAACTGCGACCAATAATCCCTCCCAGCCCCTCCCAACACTAACTAACGCTCCTCATTGGGGCATAGGAGTGATTGCAGGAAGCCGTTTCTACCCCACCGATGGTATTTCTCTCATTGCGCTCTACCGCTATTACAGCCCTTATTTCGACAACACGTTAGGCTATGCTTTTTCCGAAACATCCCGCATCGGCGATGAGAATGGAGCGTATTTGGGCATAGAGATCACGCGATGGAAAGGCTGGAAGATCAGCAGTTACGGCGATGTTTTCCGCTTCAGCGGTCCGAAGTATGGTATTCCGTACTCGCCTTCTATCGGCTATGACGTGATACTGGACTTTACCAATACTCATTTAGGTAGCTTATCTGACGCGCGGTATGCCGGATGGTGGGTGAACGGAAGGATCAGAGCAAGGAAGAAAGGCGATTTGAGTACTTATTCCTCGCGGGCGCAGTTCAACTGGCAAAGCGGCGGATGGTCTTTGCGCACAATCGCCGATGCCAATATCACGACCGAAAAGGGATTCTCCGGCTATGGAGTAAGTATCGCGCAGGATGCGGGCTATGCGTTTGCCAATGTGCCTCTGTCTCTGCGCGGGCGCGTGCAGTATTTCGATGCGCGGAATTGGAACAACCGCATTTATATGTACGAGCACGATGTGCTTTATGCTTTTTCGATACCGGCTGTCTATGGTTTAGGCGGAAGAGCGTATATCTGTCTCAAATGGCAGATTCTTGCGCCCTTAGCACTCTATCTGCGCGTGAGCGAAACAGTTTATGCACCGAATTGGGCGGCAGAACATCAACGCGCTATGACAAGAACGGATGTGCATTTGTTGCTGAGGGCAAAGATATGAGGTGGTTTGAAATAGTTGGAGGTGGTTTGAAGTTGTTTGAAGTGGTTTGAAATAGTTTGAGGTGGTTGAAAACAAAAAAGGAGTTTGCATCTCGCAACCTCCTTTTTTGTGGTCCCACTTGGGCTTGAACCAAGGACCCCCTGATTATGAGTCAGGTGCTACTAACCAACTGAGCTATAGGACCAACTTACAACATTTATGTAACTACAATTTATTTTCTAATGATGCCGTACATTCTAAGGCATTTCTCTTTGCTAATCTTTTGCTCGTTCTCGGTGATCTCAGGGATAGTGAGTTTCATACCCGGAGTAACGGAGCTTGGGTTAGCGAGTTTCGCTTTGTTCGCAGCGTAAATGTACACCCAGCAATGCGTATTATTATAGTGTTTACGTGCGAGGTGCGCGAGCGTAGTAGCATTCTCAACAGTTACCTCTTTACCCATTCGGTCTGCAAAACGCGCCAAGATTTCCTCTTTTGTAGAAACGACTTCCTGCTCCTCGTACGGACGGTTGTTCTTCTCATTCAAGAGTTCAGCACAGCGTTTGTCAAATGCCTCTTTGTCCATGAGTTCCACCACAGCGCGTCTGTTGGGCGCATAAGCAGCCTGACTGCGACGTCCCACTACGAGACCATGACCGAAGGCGAAGATGTGGCTCGGATCGATTGCATATTCCTCACGCAATTCATCCGCGATGTTATCTGCACGTTTCTTAGCCAGCGTTTCGTTTACCGCACGCGTGCCGGTGTTGTCACAATAACCAACCACTACTGCGTAGATGTCGGGGTTCTCCATCATTCGCTCAGAAGCCTGCTGGATAGTGATCAGACCTTTCTCGTTGAGTTCCGACTCATTATTGTCGAAATAGACATTGAAGTGCTGTTTCGCGATCTGTGTAGAAGCAACGTTCTCAACGATGGTTTCACGAATGATGACGGTATCGCGATAGATGATAAGGGTATCATGAATAGGAGCGAACGTTTCCGAAGGATGAGACATTGCTTGCGCAAGAATCGGGCTACTCTCGATACCACCTATATTACGAACGTGTGAGTTCTTGTCGGCGGTAAGCTTAATACGCATGTTAAGGGTTACATCGAGCACACCATCGTTGTTTTTGGAAGCGATAGACTGACGTCCCGAAGTACCACGCCCGTCAATAGCGTCGGAGAGCATATAACTATAAGTACCGCGCACACCCAACGCGATAACACGCGTGATATTGAATTCGAAGTTAACACCCGCCTGCAGATATGCGGCACCGTTGTAAGATGTCATAGCGTCCGGCGTACCGGGAGCATCTCCGTTCTCGTTAATATAGTTTAATGTATTACCTTTCTTATGGGTAGCTGTAATAGGATCGGAATCCTCCCAAGCGTCATCTTTGAAATAAGCGGTAGATTTATACCAACCGTATCCACCACCCGCCATGAGGTTCATGCAGAAGACTTTGCTTTTTCCGCGCGGATAGAAAAGTCCGATAAGATCCATGGAGAGGTATGCACCGGCTTTGTGCATGTGACCATTCAAGAGCGTAGAAGCGTGTCCCGGACGGCCTTTTGTGCCATAACGCGAATACATATACTCAACACCAAGTCCGAACACCGGAGTAAAGTCATACTCGAAGTCCAAACCGAGCGAAGGGAAGTTAATCGGATGCTGCAACTCCGAGGGGAAGTTAAAATCTCCATCGAAGAGGTTGAAACCGACATGCGGGATCAACGACCAGTTTGCATTTTTGATGGATGCCTGCTTGTTGAGCGTAGTGTCATACGGATAGTAACCAATCTCACTATTGGTTTTTGCTTCCAGCATGGAGTCTTTCACCAAGGTTTCCTGCGCCATCATGGAGACCGCGCAGAACATGGAAATTACTATAAATAGTCCTTTTTTCATATCGAAAAAGTATTGTTTTTTAACATTGTTCGCAATTCAGGGTGCAAAGTTACAACTTTTTTTTGACATGACCAAATTTTTTTGCAAAAAAATCATTTTTTTATAGTAAGTATTGCATATATGGATTTTTTTTTGTATCTTTGCAGCAAATTTTAGCGGCAGGAGGACGGAGCGATTGAAAATGTACGAAGGAATAAGGCAAAGAGCATGTAATAACCCCAAAAATACCCAACAAACCTCGCACTTATCTCGCACTTATCTCGCACTTATCACGCACTAAATTTTCATGCTTAACACGTTAGTATTATATACTATGTATATAATACCGACAAAAAAGGTTCAAGGCGATAAAAAAGAGTTAAACTAATTAAAATATAAGAATATGGACATTTTAAATCAAATGATTGCGCGCGCGAAAGCAAATCCGCAGCGCATTGCGTTGCCGGAAGGTGACGAACCTCGTACGTTGGAAGCTGCAAACATTTTGTTGAAAGACAAGATTGCGCAGCTTATTTTGATCGGAGACCCTGAGAAAATCAAGGGCATGGCAGCAGAAAAGGGCTATGAGCATATTTGCGAGGCCAAGATCGTTGATCCGATTCACGATCCGAAGATGCCGGAATACGCTAAACTGCTGTTCGAGCTGCGTAAGGCAAAAGGTATGACGGAAGAAGAGGCTGCGAAGAAAGCACAGGATCCGTTGTATTTGGGTTGTTTGATGATCAAGGCAGGTGACGCAGACGGTGAGCTCGCAGGTGCACGCGGTACGACGGCAGATACGATTCGTCCGGCATTCCAGATATTGAAGACCAAACCGGGTTGCTCTATTGTGAGCGGTGCATTTTTGATGTTCACGCCGGCAAAGCACTTAGGTGAGAACGGCTTCCTGCTGTTTGCAGACTGCGCAGTTAACCCAAATCCGGATGCAAAACAGTTGGCAGAGATCGCTATCTCGACGGCAGAGACCGCACGTGCTATCGCAGGCATCGAGCCGAGAGTAGCTATGCTGAGCTTCTCGACGAAGGGTAGCGCTAAACATGAATTGGTTGATAAAGTACAAGAGGCAACGAAGTTGGCAAAAGAAATGGCACCTGAGTTGGCACTCGACGGCGAGTTGCAGGCAGATGCAGCGCTGGTAGAGAGCGTGGCGAAGACCAAGGCACCGGGTAGCAACGTGGCAGGCAAGGCTAATGTGCTCGTGTTCCCGGATCTGCAGGCAGGTAACATCGGTTACAAGCTCGTTGAGCGTTTCAGCGGCGCAGATGCAGTTGGTCCGATCTTGCAGGGTATCGCTGCGCCGGTGAATGACCTGAGCCGCGGATGCAAAGTACAGGACATCGTGCAGATGGTGGTTATTACCGCTAATCAGGCGATAAAATAAGAAACCCCACCCCGACCCTCCCCACAAGGGAGGGTGAGGGGATCCGCCAATCTTGGCGGATCATAAAGGGGAGGCGCGAGGGTAACGGACGCGCTTGCGAAGGAAGCGCGCACAGAACACCGCGGATGAGAACGAGGATGAGGAAAGATCGCCCATATATGGTCGATCCCCCAAAAGGAAGACAAACGCCGGATGATATCCGGCACAATGAACAAAACCCGACGAAAGGCGGAAGACAAACGCCGGATGGCATCCGGCATAAAAGAAGAATTTTAACACCATAATTGAAAGTATATGAAGATATTAGTATTGAACTGCGGAAGTAGCAGTATTAAGTATAAGCTCTTTGAGATGGAGAGCAAGGAAGTGATGGCACAAGGCGGGATCGAGAAAATCGGTTTGCCGGATTCGTTCCTGCAGGTTAAACTGCCAAACGGAGAAAAAGTGAAATTCGAGAAACCGATGCCGGAACATACCGTTGGTATCGAGTTGATTCTTGAGAAGCTTGTTGATCCGGAAATCGGTTGCATCAAAGAGTTGAAAGAGATCAATGCTGTGGGACACCGTGTAGTCCATGGCGGCGAGAAATTCAACAAGTCGGTTCTGATCACGCCGGAAGTGAAGGCTCAGATCATCGAGTGTATTGATCTCGCTCCGCTGCATAACCCTGCAAACCTGAAGGGTATTGATGCGATTGAAAAGATTCTGCCGGGCGTTCCGCAAGTAGCAGTATTCGATACCGCTTTCCACCAGACGATGCCGGACTACGCGTACATGTACGCTATTCCTTATGAGTTGTATGAGAAATATGCGATCCGTCGTTACGGTTTCCACGGCACGAGCCATCGTTACGTGAGCGCGCGCGTATGCGAATATTTAGGTGTAGATCCGAAAGGCAAGAAGATTGTGACCGCACATATCGGCGGCGGCGGAAGCTGCACAGCTGTGATGGACGGCAAGAGCGTGGATACGAGTATGGGTCTGACACCGGTAGAGGGACTCGTTATGGGTACTCGCTCGGGTGATTTGGACCTCGGAGCGGCTACGTTCATTATGGACAAAGAGCACCTGAGCACGGCTGAGTTCAACAACTTGGTGAACAAAAAGTCCGGTTTGATGGGTGTGAGCGGTGTTTCGAGCGACTGCCGTGACATTGAGGCTGCTATCAATCAGGGCAACAAACGTGCAGATCTGGCGCGTAAGATGTTCATCTATCGTCTGAAGAAATACATCGGCGCTTATGCTGCTGCGATGAACGGAATTGATATTCTGGTGTTTACCGCAGGTATCGGCGAGAACGATCCGTATATCCGCGCAGAAGTGATGAAAGGTTTGTCGTTCTTAGGTATCGAGTTGGACGAAGAAGCCAACAAGGTACGCGGCGAAGAGCGCATCATTTCGAAACCGGGCAGCAAAGTGACAGTAGTTCTCGTTCCGACAGATGAGGAGCTGATGATCGCAAGCGATACAGAGGCGTTAGTATAAATAACCCCACCCCGACCCTCCCCACAAAGGGAGGGAGAGGGGATCCGAGATATCGAAGTAGCGAGATATCGAGATTTCGAAAGAAAAAATACCATAAAGAAAGACACGCAACACAATATGATCAACAAACCGATTATTTACCAACTCTTCCCTCGTCTGTTTGGCAATTACAACGATACACGTAAGCGCTACGGTACGAAGGAAGAGAATGGTTGCGGACGTTTTGTGGATATCAACGAGCGCGCACTTCAGGCTATAGTGGAGTTAGGAGCCACGCACGTTTGGTACACCGGAGTGATTCGTCACGCGACCGCAGAATATAACAATCCGGCTATCACGAAAGGCAAAGCCGGTTCGCCTTATGCGATCACCGATTACTATGATGTCGATCCTGATTTGGCCAAGAACAAAGCCAAACGAATGCAGGAATTCGATGAATTAGTGAAACGGACGCATGAGGCGGGACTGGATGTACTGATTGATTTCGTACCGAATCATGTGAGCCGCGAGTACCGCAGCGTTTGCAAGCCGGCAGGCGTGGAAGATTTAGGCGAGGGCGATCACCCGGAATGGGCTTTTTCGCCGCTGAACAACTTCTATTACATGCCGGGCGAACGTTTTACGATGGACAAAGACTTGCAGGGCTATGAGGAGTTTCCGGCTAAAGTGACGGGAAACGATTGTTTTACAAGTCATCCGGGTGAGAACGATTGGTACGAGACCGTGAAGCTGAACTACGGCGTCTTTTATCAAGGCGGGGGAGAGAAACAGTTCTTCCCGATCCCGAACACATGGATCAAGATGCGTGATATACTGCTGTTTTGGGCAGACAAAGGCATAGACGGTGTGCGGGTAGATATGGCGGAGATGGTACCTGTGGAGTTCTTCCAATGGGCGATTGCCGACGTGAAGAAAAAACACAAGAAGTTCCTTTTCATCGGCGAATGTTATGATCCGAACAGGTATGATGCTTATTTGGCGGCAGGTTTTGATTATCTGTACGACAAAGTGGGCATGTACGATTATCTGCGCGGCGTGACGAGCAAAGGCTGGCCTGCAGAAGGGATCACGCAGCAATGGATTCAACATGGCGACGAGCGGCTGAAACATATGCTGTATTTCCTGGAGAACCATGACGAGCAGCGCATTGCGAGCGGTTTCTTCTGCGGAAGCGGTCTGTGTGCCGAGCCGGCGATGATCGTAGCCGCGACGCTGAATCAATGCCCGGTGATGATCTATTCGGGTCAGGAATTAGGCGAACGGGGCATGGACATGGAAGGTTTCTCGGGCATAGACGGACGTACCACGATCTTTGATTATTGGGGTGTCAAGAGCCTTCAAGCCTGGGCGAACAAGGGTAAGTTCGACGGCGCAAAGCTGAACGATGCGCAGCGCGAGTTACGCGATTTCTACCAGCGGCTGTTGACCTTGGCGCGCGAGGACAAGGCTATTCAGAAGGGTCAGATGTACGACATCACTTATGCGCAAGGCGAGGGATTTGACAAACGGCAACACTATGCTTTTCTGAGGCATACCAAAGGCGAGACGCTGTTGGTAGTGGTCAATTTCCACGACCGGGAACAGAAAATCAACATCCGTATTCCGAACGATGCGTTCGTGTATTTAGGTTTGGAAGGCAAAGCCAAGGCAAGTGCAACGGACCTGCTGCGCGGCGGAAAGAGAGAGATCGCTTTTACACCCGACAGCACGACGGAGATTGTTTTGGAAGCATGGAAAGGAGTCATACTGAAAATCCGGTAAAAGCCGGATTTTCAGGAATTAAAAATTAAAAATTAAAAATTATTGGAACAATTTAGAGACATAATGAGGTTAGTGAGGTGGGGCAATGTGCTCTTCCTCGGAGCGTTGATATGGGTGATGGAGAAATGGGTAGCTACGCCGGTATTGCGTGAAGCGGGATTCGGCGAACAACTCCCATGGTATGTAACGCTGTTGCTGATGTGTGCAGCGATGCTGATCGGCGCCGGCGGTTACGTCATCAACGATTATTTCGACGTCAAGATAGACCGGATCAACCGGCCGGACGAAGTGGTAGTGACACGCAGCGTGAGCAAGCCCGCCGCGATGCGGCTGAGTATCGCGCTGAGCGGAACAGGTATTGCGTGCGGCATTGCTGCAGCAGTGCTGTTACGGAGTTTGACATTAGGCATTCTGTTTGTGATCATCCCCGGGCTGTTGTGGTTCTATTCATCGAGTTACAAACGGCTGTTCCTCATCGGAAACCTCATTATAGCGCTGTTAGCCGGTTTGACACCACTGATTGTAGCGATGGCGAATGTAGCGCAGTTGGAGTTGCTGTATGCCAGCATTCTGCCTTACATGAGTCTGCCGCATGATTTGTATTGCTGGCTCGGCGGTTTCGGATTGTTCGCGTTTCTGCTGACATGGATTCGCGAGATCGTCAAAGACCTGCAGGACCAGATGGGTGACCGCGAGTTGGAATGTCACTCGATGCCTATTGTATGGGGTGAGAAATGGACGAAAGTGTTTGTAACGGGGCTGATTGTACTGACCATCGCCATCATCGGACACCTTTGGTACCACGTACTCCCCTTCCCTATCAGTTGGAGCAGCCTCAGCACACGTTACATCGTTTTCGGCATTGTTATTCCGCTGCTATGCGCACTTTGCTTACTATGGGCGGCGAAGATACCGAGCGACTACAAGAGTTGCCAGCAGATACTTAAACTGGCAATGGTATTCGGGACGCTGTACAGTTATGTGATATAAAACACCCCCCGGCCCCCTCTCAGAGGGGGAGACGGGAATAGAAAAACGCGGAGTTAGAGGACTCCGCGTTTTTTTAGTTCGGCATAGACGAGATGGACGGGAAAGCCCATGACGTTGAAATAAGAGCCGTTGAGGGCAGTACAGCCGATGTAACCGATCCATTCCTGGATGCCATAGGCTCCTGCCTTATCGAAGGGTTTGTAATGATCGATGTAATAGTTGATTTCCGCGTCAGATAGTTCTTTGAAGGTCACGTCTGTGCGATCGACAAAGGTGACACCTCCCGTCCCCCTCTCAGAGGGGGTGAGAAACGTGACGGCAGTGAAGACCTGGTGGGTTTTGCCAGAAAGGGAACGGAGCATGGCGAAGGCTTCTGCTTCGTTATGAGGTTTGCCAAGCATTTGGTCATCACACCAGACGATGGTGTCGGCGGTGATGAGGAGTTGGTTTTCGGTGAGCTTAGGCGCGTACGCGTGCGCCTTCGCGCGTGAAATATAATAAGGTATGTCGCCGCCTTTCAGGGAAGGTGGAAAGGATTCGTCGGCATCAATGGAAACAGCAGTGAAAGGGATGTCCAAACCAGCGAGCAGCTCACGCCTTCTCGGCGAAGCGCTACCTAATATAATTGATAATTGAGAATTGATAATTGACAATTTTTAGAAAAGATCCAATTGGGTATCTTTGGGTTTCTCGAACGTCATGGGGACGCCCTCTACGTCTATCGACGTTGTTTGCGTAGTTGACGTTGTTTGCGAGGTCACGAGATCACGAGACTCCGAGGTCTCGAGGGGAGAGGATTCTGCGCCCTCATCTTCCGATGTTTCTTCTTCGGGTAAGGGCTCAGGTTCGGGGGTGATGTCTTCCACGGACGCTATTTCGAGGGTAGAGATACGTTTTCCTTTCGCGCGGGCGGACTTATCATCAATGAAATCGGACATAAGGATCTCCAATGCCGGCTTGTTCTCATCGGTGAAGTTTACGCGGAAAGTAGCCTCCTCCCGATCGGAAAGCACCGCGATGCGTGAGCTCTTATCGTCGCCGAGGAAAGATTGGATTTTGGCGTTCGCATCATCGAGTTTGAAGCGCTTGCCATAATAGAACTTGAGTTCGCCGTTCCACTGGATGAGCGACCAGATCTTCTCCGGCTCCCATTTCTCAATGCGGAGGATGTTGTCCTCAAAATGGGCAGTGAGGTCAAAGGAGGTGGAATAATAGGTACCATCATTATTGATGACGAGGATGCGGTCTTCATCCCAGAACTCGCCGAGGTAGATGCCGTGTTCGTCATAATTGACGCGCAGCACATCGGGGTCGAACCACACTTTGCGTCCGCCGAGCGTGGAGTGACCTTTTTGCTTGAGGGTAATGGACTTGACTTCGAACTTGGTGAGTACGTTTCCTCTTGCTGTACGCGATTTGACCGCCAGTTCGGAGAGATCTTTGCAGACCTCGAGTTTCTTGAGATGCAGTTGCGGTTTGAGTGCCACTTTGATGATCTCCGCTTCTCCGTTGGGATTCGCTGTGAAATAAATGACTTTCGAGCCGGGCGTACCTTGGGTGAGGTCATACTCTTTGTCTTTCGCAACGCCGGTGACGTTAAAGCGCTTCATGAAATAAACGCCTTTCTTTCCGTCACGGTACACGACGTTGTACACGGTGCGATTATCATTGCGCTGGAAGACGGCGACATGGAGGAGATCGGTGCCCACAAAGAGTTTATCCGCCACTTTCACGACTTTATATTTACCGTCCTTGTGGAAAACGATGATGTCATCTATGTCGGAACAATCGAAGAGGTATTCGTCCTTTTTGAGACCTGTTCCGATGAAACCTTCCTCGCGATTGATATAAAGTTTTTCGTTGTTTTCAACGACCGCCTGCACGTTAATCGCTCCGAAGTTGCGAACCTCTGTGCGTCGCGGGTATGCTTCGCCGTACTTGGATTTAAGCATCTCAAACCAAGCGATGGTGTACTCCGTGAGGTGGTTAAGGTTCTTGACACAGGCTTTGATCTTCTTGTCCAGTTCCTTCATCAGCTCGTCCGCTTTCTTGGCATCGAATTTGGTGATACGAATCATCCGGATATCAAGCAGTTTCTCAATATCCTCGGTGCGTACTTCACGGATGAGTTGCGCTTTAAACGGTGTGAGAGCCTCGTCGATGAATGCAATCGCTTTCTCTTTGCTGGTGGCGTTCTCGTAACCTTCCTCCTTATAGATACGGTTTTCGATGAAGATTTTCTCGAGGGAGGTATAGAAATACTTCTCTTCAAGTTCGGATTTCTCGATTTCCAGTTCCCATTTGAGGAGGGCTTTGGTGTTGTCGCAGGACAGTTTGAGGAGGTTCGAGACGGTCATGAAGATCGGTTTCTTATTCTCCACGACGCAGCAGTTAGGGCTGATGTTCACCTCGCAGTCGGTGAAGGCATAGAGGGCATCGATTGCCTTGTCGGACGAAGAGCCCGGCGCCAATTGAACCACAATGCGCGCTGTGTCGGCAGTAAAATCATCGATCTTGCGGATCTTGATTTTGCCTTTCTGGTTCGCTTTGAGGATCGTCTCAATGATCTTGGAGGTGGTAGTACCGAAAGGAATCTCGGTGATGACAAGGGTCTTGTTATCGTCCGCTTTTTGTATGCGTGCACGTATCTTGACCGAGCCGCCACGTTCGCCGTCGTTGTATTTGGTGACATCAATAACACCTCCCGTGGGAAAATCCGGGAAGAGTTGGAACTCTTCGTTCCGGAGGTACGCCAAGGAAGCGTCGCAGAGTTCGTTGAAGTTATGCGGCAGTATTTTCGAGTTCAGACCGACCGCAATACCTTCTACGCCCTGTGCGAGCAGCAGCGGGAACTTAACCGGCAGATGAATCGGCTCGTTCTTACGTCCGTCATAGGATTTCATCCACTCGGTGGTCTTGGGATTGAAGACCGTTTCGAGCGCGAACTTGGAGAGCCGTGCTTCGATATAACGGGGCGCAGCCGCTCCGTCGCCGGTAAGGATGTTACCCCAGTTACCCTGACAATCAATGAGGAGGTCTTTCTGGCCCAATTGAACCAGAGCATCCCCAATGGAGGCATCACCGTGCGGGTGATACTGCATGGTCTGACCGACGATGTTAGCCACTTTGTTGTACTTACCATCATCGACGGTCTTCATGGCATGCAGAATACGACGCTGCACAGGCTTGAGTCCATCCTCAATCGCCGGCACAGCGCGCTCCAGAATCACATAAGAGGCATAATCCAGGAACCAATCCTGGTACATGCCCGTCAAGTGATACTTCACCGCATCATTGAATCCCCCTTGGGTAGCCATTTGTTATCCAAGACGTTTGTTGATAAAAATGTATGCCAGAATACCTGCTACCTCCAATACCATACCGGATACGAGCAGCCAGTTCTCCGGCTGTGCATATTTATAAATTACGAGGCAAATAACGCCTAAAATGAGGAGAACAACTCCTAAATACTTCATAAAAGCTTCCATAAAATGTATATGATTTAACGGTTTTCGCTAATTGATTTTTCTAATCGGGTGCAAAGTTACAAAAAATTTCGGACGTGTGCAAGTAATTTTGCGTTTTTTATCTCACAAAGCGATAAATTCCTCCCGGAAGTGCCCGAATGAGACCATTTATCTCCAATAAAAGGAGTTCCGAGGAGACTTCGTCGTACGGCAACCGGGTCTCCATGACGATGTGATTGATGTGTATTCCGTCCTCGGCTTCCTGTATTTTTTGGAGGATGGTCTGTTGCTTCTCAGTGAGGTCGTCGCGAAGGCCTATTATCTCCGTTTGGACGGGTCGGGAAGGCGTGTTCCGCGTTTTCCACTGCATGATGTCGATCAGGTCATCGGCGTTATTAATGAGATGCGCTTTGTCTTTGCGGATGAGTTCATTGCATCCGATGGAGGATATATCCGTGGGTCGTCCGGGAAAAGCGAACAATTCGCGGTTGTAGTCACCTGCCATACGGGCAGTGACCAGACTGCCGCCTCTGTCACGACTTTCCGCCACCACGACCGCATCCGCCAAACCGGCGATGATACGGTTTCGTTGCAGGAAATACGGAGCTAAGGGTTCGACGCCGGAGGGGAACTCGGTGAGCAGACCGCCGTGTGTGAGGGATGCTACCGCTTCGGGTCGATGCTGATAGGGGTAGATGCGGTCAAGTCCGTGCGCCGGAATGATGATGGTGGGAATACCGCACTCTATAGCAGCCCTGTGCGCCGTTATATCTATGCCATACGCACCTCCGCTGACGATGGTGACGTTCTCCAAACGCTCATGCAGGTCACGCACAAGCGCCGTGACCAGTTCTTTTCCCCGCTCCGTGGGTCGGCGTGTTCCGACGATGGAGACGATATAGCCGTCCGAGGGTTGCAGGTTTCCTTTGCCATAGAGTACCAATGGTTTGTCAGGGCACTGGTTCAACCGATAAGGGTAGTCCGGGTCGGTGGTGGTCCACACGCGTATACCATGTGCCTCGATCCACGCCAGTTCCTGTTGTGCCCGTTCCAAAGCCGCCTCCTTGCCCGGTTCGCTGACGGCGTTCCACGCAACTTCAGCCGAGCCGTAATGGTCCATCATCGCCAGTGAATACCGCAAACGGTTGCGATACAGGAACGAAAGGGCTATGTCATAGAGGGGATTAGTCATTTGACATTTGAGATTTTGGCAAGTATGTACACGACAAGAAGACCGAGAAGTGCGCCGAGAGCATCGGCATAGACATCTGCCATTTCGCCGGAGCGCGTGAGGGTACAAAACCGCTGAAGAATCTCCATCAGCGCGCCATAGAGCGTGACGGAAAGGAACACATATAAATAGGTAATCGCGCGCGTCCGCACAATGCGCGTTAGAGGCCACATCCACGTCATAGCCAGAAAGGTGTACATCAACCCGTGCATGATCTTATCGCTCAGTTGAAGAGAGGGCGGCACTTGGGGATTTTCCCACAGGCTAAGCACAGCAATACCGACCGTCAAAACGACGGCCGGTAGAAACGCCATATAGGATCTGTTAGTTTCGATCGGAGAGGTGGATTTTAACGCCGTAACAAAGGTCACCGGCGTCGCCAAGACCCGGAACGATATACTTCTTATCGTTGAGAACCGGATCAACAGCCGCACACCAGAGGGTCACGTCCGGGCTATCATTGAGTGCCTTTCGCATATACTCGATCGATTGCGGTGTAGCGATAGCGCAACAGAGATGCGTATGAACAGGTTGACCATGTTTGAGCAGCGCGAGGTAGCCCACTTCCATGGACATACCGGTAGCTAACATGGGGTCTGCCACGATAAGCGTCTTACCGTCAATAGACGGCGCCGCCATGTATTCCGCCACGATCTCCAATTCGCCTTGCTTGTTCACACGGCGATACGCACTGAGGAACGCGTTTTCCGCGCGATCGAAGATATTCAGAAATCCGTGATGAAGCGGCATACCTGCGCGCAGGATAGTAGCTAAAACCAGTTGGTCGGAGATAGTGTTTACCGTTGCGACATCAAGCGGTGTTTGCACTTGAACAGGCTCGTAGTTCAGGGTTTTGCTCAGCTCCATCGCCATAAACTCACCAATACGCTCAATGTTCCGGCGGAAACGAAGCGGGTCTTTTTGGATATTCACGTCGCGGATCTCGCGCAAGAACTGGTTGAGCACACTGTTTTGCTCGGAAAGATTGATAACTTTCATATTATTGCATGGATTTAGCGGATTTTTGCTCTGCTTTCAAAGTGGCGGTACGCTCTTTGAGTTGCGCCTCTACAGTGGCTACTTGAGCTGCTTTTTGCTGCAGTTCCTGCAAGTATGTGTTCAAACTTGATTGTCCGTTTTGCATCGAGGTCTCCAAGTCAGCAATAGAGCGTTGACGGTCAGCCACCTCGCGGATCGAATAGCCTAATTCTTTCTGTTGCGTTTCAAGGAAACGGGTGTACTCATCACGTGTAGCATCGCTCAAACTCATTTGCTTAGACAGGTTGCGTTGTTGACCGGCTACTATCTTCTGCATATTTTTGAGTTCTTTTTCCTCCTGGGCATACAGTTTCTTGAGGGAAGCGGTCATTTTGGAAGCCTCTTTGAGTGAAACTTGCATCTGTTTGCCGTGCTCCTGCTCGGCTTTGAGTTGCGTCTTGGCCGTTTTCAGTTCTTCTGCATTTTTCGCCAACTGTTGGGAAAGTACGTCCAGCGAAGCGCGATACATCGTCGGTTCTTCCTGATAGAGCGCGCGAAGGGAATCGAGTTTGAGGTCAACTACTTGAATGTTCACCGGCACTACATGCTGCGCCGCAGCGGTCATACAGCAGGCCGCAAAGACAAAAAAGAATACTTTTTTCATATCAATTTATCTTTAAAAATTAGAATGTCACAAAATTTTGCTGCAAAGTTACTCATTATTTTGCATATATGCAAATTTTTTTGTACCTTTGCAGCGTTTTTCTTTAAAATAAGGTATGAAATCGTTTATTTATAGTGAGAGTACCATCGCTTTTGTTACCGCAGCGGCACAGACATGCCTGCTCATTGAGAAAGCCGGCGAGCATGAGCGGGAGGAATGGAGAGAGCAGATGTTGAGACTTCTGCCGGTATTGTATCTGCGTACGCGTTTGTTGGAAGAGGCAGAGTGCGTGATGGAAGAAGAGCCGCAGCGGTTTGTGACGGAAGAGGATTACAACTATGCCTTGGTCGGGATCCGCGAGTTGTTGGGCTCCGACGATGCGTATTTGGATGTATTTGTGGATCAGGGCATCTATACCGATGAGGTGCAAACCGCCTATATATCGGAGGGTCTGGCGGATATCTACCAGGAACTCAAAGACATGGCAGCTGCGTTCCAGACAGGCGAAGAGCCTATTATGAACGACGCGGTAGTGCTTTGCCGCGAGGCGTTTGAGGCACATTGGGGACAGAAGCTGCTGGCCGTGATGAGAGCGTTGCACGCCATGATAGTTGAGAGTTGAGAGTTGAGAGAAGTCGTCTAGTTGAGAGTAGATAGTTGATGGAAGAGAATCATTATATACATAGAATCAGTAAGGAACTGCTGCAATGGATGCCGGTGGATGCGTTTGAGGGCGAAGTGATTGTAGTGGACAAGGAGGAAATGGTAGCCGAAGCGGTGAATTACCTCAGGCAGCAGTCTGTGCTCGGGGTCGATACAGAGGCACGGCCGAGTTTTCAGAGGGGCATACACTACCCCACCGCCTTGGTACAAGTCGCTACGCATGAGCGGTGTTACCTGTTCCGTCTGACGCATGTGGGCATGCCGCAAGAGTTAGCGGACCTGTTTGCGGATCCGAACATCCTGAAAGTGGGTTTGGCGTTCCGGGACGACATCAATGGTCTTCGCCGGAGACGCAATTTCACGCCGGCGAACTGCGTGGATATTCAGTCCATGGTCGTCAAATACGGTATCTTGGATCTGGGCTTGCAAAAGATCTATGCCATTTGTTTCGGCAAGAAGATCTCCAAAACGCAGCAGTTGACCAATTGGGAGAACAGCCACCTCACGCCGGAGCAGGCGCGTTATGCCTCCACGGACGCATGGGCGACGCTGCTAATCTACGAAGACCTGATTGCACACGAGCCTCTGGCGGCGAAGGAAGTAGAAGCGCTCAAACGCGAAGAGAAAGAGCGGATGATCGAGCATCAGCAGGAGATACAAGACCAACGCTTGCGCGAAAAAGGCATTGAACCGCCTCCCCATTTGACGTTGGAAGAACGCGAAGAGCGCCAGGCCGCCAAACGACGCGAGTCCCGCAAACGCAAACGCCAGCGAGTGAGCGCGCGCAAGAAAGAACTGAAAGAACAGAAAGAACAAAACAAATAATGATATGAAACGAATCCTTTTTATCGCGCTATGGGCAGCGATAAGTCTTTGTAGCTTCGCACAGGCGAAGTATGTATTTTATTTCATCGGCGACGGAATGGGTCATAACCAAGTGCTGAGCGCAGAGATGTACCGATCCGCACTCGCCGGCGAGCCTCTCGGGCGCGTACAGACGCTGATGACCACGTTCCCCTATTCCGGCAGTGCTTCGACGTATTCGAAGAGCAATGGAATCACCGATTCGGCAGCTGCGGGTACGTGTCTCGCAACAGGTAGCAAGACGACGAACGGCACCTTGGGTCTGGACGAGAAGGGCAACAAACTGACCACTATCGCAGAGGATCTGAAAGCACACGGCTGGGGTGTGGGTATCATGACGACGGTAGCTATTGACCATGCAACTCCTGCGGCTTTCTACGCGCATGTAGAGAAACGCAGCGAGTACTACAAGATCGGCAAACAGCTCTGTAACAGCCATTTCGATTTCTTCGGCGGCGCCGGTTTCCATTACCCGGAAGGCAAGCACGATGACAAGCCGGAGAACCTGTACCGCAAAGCCGAGCAGGCAGGTTATGTCATTGCGCACGGCTATGACGAGGCACAAGCGCTGATGAGTGACCCGGTAGCGCAGGACAAGAAGATGATCCTTGTGCAAGCCACCGATGACCAAGGCGCCAAACACGGTGACAACCTGCCTTATGCCATTGACCGCAAGGAGGGCGATTTGACCCTGGCGCAGATCGTGAGCACCGCTATCCCGTTCCTGGAGGAGCGCTATGAGCGGTGGTTTATGATGGTAGAGGGCGGTATGATCGACTATGCCTGCCACGGAGACGATGCCGCTACTTCTATCGGCGAAGTGTGGGATATGGACGAAGCAATGCAACAAGCCTATGCTTTCTACAAACAACACCCGGAAGAGACGCTGATCATCGTGACCGCGGACCACGAGACCGGCGGTTTGGCACTCGGAAACAGCGACTATACACTGCACTTGGACCAACTGCAATACCAGAAATGCTCCTCTTGGGCATTGAGCGACCAGATCCAGAAACTCTTTGACGACAACAAGAAACCGTCTTGGGCGCAAGTACAGGCTATTTACATGGAGCAATTGGGTCTTTGGACGGAAGTGGAACTGACGGACGAGGAAGAGGACGAGTTGAAAGCCACCTATAAGAGCGTTATAGAGCATAAGAGCAAGGACGTGAAAACGATGTACAAGACCATCAACAAGTTAGGCGACGCGGGCATTGCGATGCTGAACAAGAAAGCCCATGTGGGTTGGACCACACGCGCACACAGCGCTCACGCCGTTCCTATTTTTGCTATTGGCGCCGGCGCACAGTACTTCACAGGATGGCATGACAACACCGAGATCGTTCCGCTTATCCGCAAGGCGATAAAAGAGTATAATTAATTGACAATTGAGAATTGACAATTAAACTCACGAGGTCACGAGATAACGAGATAACGAGATAACGAGACATCGAGATTACGAGACTAACAAAGAAGAAGGCGTACATTTGCACGCCTTCTTCTTTTTATTCATCGCTTCTCTTGCGGATTACTTCACGGTTTGACCCTGTACATTATACATTCTCTCGTTGTACAAGATCAGGAGTTGACCGTTGATGATGACTTTCTGCGCTTTCTCGGTAGCCCGGATGTTATCCAGAGCCGTTCCGCCGCCTTGTGAAGGCATTTCTACGGTCAGGAACAATCCGTCCGGATTGAAGTAGAAGGAGTATTTACCTGCCTTGGTCGGCTTGATACCGATATGTGCTTCACCGCCGCCGATCGCCCAATTAGAGCAGTTGTCAGAGGTCATTGCGGAATAGCTCTCCAATCCATACCAAACGGAATCAGTACCATGTACGTAAACTACCTTGAACTGCGGATCCTCAGCGATGTCAGCAATATCGATGGTAACCGCATAGTTACCGTCCATTTCCGTCATCTTCACCATCTCTTTTGCCCAGTTGGTGAAAGTACCGGCGATATAGTACTCCCTCTGAGCGAACTTACCGGTTACGGTGAAGGTGGTAGCGTTATAAGTAACGGTTACATCGCCGGCTTCGTTCAGTTTGAAGATAACATCGTTTTCGCCATTGGTGTCGAAAGAAGGATCTTTTACGGTCAGGTCACTGTAGCCTTTCACTTGGTCTTTCTCCCAAGTACCTTCCAAGGTAACTTTCATCCGATAAGTACCTGCCGGCAAATTCGAGAAGGTGTAACTGTCGTTCGCAGACTTCACGGCTGCGGGATTCCATTTGCCCATTAACGCGTTATCACCGGTGATGTAGTATTTAGCGGCAGCGTCCAGCACAACAGCCTCTTCGCTTTCATACCAGAATCCGTTGCAATAATACGGAGTTGCTGCATTCCACTGCATGTCTGCTGTTTGAGTGTCCGTCTGATCCTTCTTGAAGATGATCTTGGTGTATTTAGCAGGGAAGGTATAGGAATAGAGGTCTTTTTCTTTCACTTTGCGATCCTCTTTCTTCATTGCTTCACCCGGCCAGATCTTATACACAGCGTTTTCATCCACAAAGACATACGCGTTGACACCGTTCCAGCCTTCTTTGTCCACGAAATAAAGGGTCTGGTAAACGATCTTCTCTTCGTCAGCGGTGATCGTGATCGGGTAAGCCGGCATGATCAGTTTGCCATCATTGATCTTAACGGTAGTAGCCGGCTCGCCGGTCTTATACGCGCGCAGGTTCTTTATTTCATATACTGCAGCGTCATTGGCAGCAGCGGTAACGGTCAGCTCGGTACCTTCCTGTACCTTTTCGCTAATAGCGTCTTCGCCGTTCTTGACCGTGATCGTTCCGTTTGTCGGAGCGGTAACAGTTACTACAAACGATTCGAGTTCCGGGAAGGTGACTGTGATCGTACTGTCCGCATACTTCCAAGTGAAGGTATAGTCACCGGCTTTGTCAGCAGTCAGCGCGAAGTTGCGTCCGTCAACGATGTTCACGTGCGCTGCACTCGGCCATGCGCGATGAATGCCGTACTCGCTTTCTCCTTCGCCGTTGAGGCTCAACCATTTATTATCCGAAACCATCTTGAAGCGGATGGTATCGGTTACGCCGAGGTTCACTTTGAGACTTGCGCTCAGGCTGTCCTTTGCCGGGACGAGGAGGTTCTTTGCCCAATTCCAACCATTGAAGTTAGCAGCGAGACCTACTTTCGGCAGTTTGGCATAGTCGCCCTTTACCACAAAGACGCCTTCTTTATAAACCACCGTTACGTTGCCTGCTTGCTCCATAGTGAAGCCGATCTGATGATCCTCTGCGTCTTGCAGACCCTTAGATTTCTCGGTTAACAGGTCATAGCCGATCCACTTCGGTTCTGCATCTTTGGTCACTACTTTCATCAGGTAGTAGCCTGTTGCCAAGTTTTCAAAGACAAATGTATCTTTCGTTACCTTGATAGCTTTTGCATTCCATTCAGACTCTGCGTCCAGACCGGCATAAGCTACCAACGCTGCGTTTCCGGTGATGTAATACTTCGCCGGTTCGATTTCCGGGATAGCTTCCTTATTGGCATACCATGTACCGTCGCAGAAGTAGGGTTTCGCCTTGGTCCATGCGTAAGTAGCGGTTTGTGCTTCTCCGTTATTGAAAATGACGCTGCTATATGTAACCGGCACTTTCGCGGAATAGATTGCTTTCTCCCATACTTTCTCGCCGGTATTGGTCATCTCTACGCCCGGCCATGTTTGATAACCTTTCTCACCCACAAATGCGTGCGCATATATCTTATCGGTCCAATTCTTGTTGGTATTGACGAAATAGATCGTAGCAGTATCCGGCGCAGAAGGGAAGGCAATATGCAGCGAGTCGTTTGCAAAGATCCAGGTAAAGGTATAGTCGCCGGCATTGTCGCGATCCAGAATCATGTTGCGGTTGCCGCCCTTGATGTCCTTGTCTTCGTTCCAAGCACGATGGAAAGTATAGAAACTTTCACCCTCGCCGTTTTTGCTGATCCAGTTACCGTCCAATACAATTTTGAAGGAGTCCAGACCATAGGCAAGGTTCTCAAGCGTTACAGACGCACTCAGTTTGTCCTCTGCAAGCTTCATAGCTACAGGGCTCCAACCGGTTACGTTTCCAGCAATGGCAACAGTCGGCATAGCGAAATCGCCTTCTACGGTAAATACCTTGTCTTTATAGGTAACCGTTACATCTCCCGCCTTATCCAGCACGATAATGATATTGTTATCATCATCGGTACGCAGACCAAGCGCTTTGGAAGTAAGATCACTAAATCCTTTCCAGCTCGTGCCATCTATCAATTTCAGCGAATAATGTTGTCCGGCTTTGAGGTTCTTGATTACATATGTTTCCTCTGTTGCCTTGATAGCATCGGAATTCCAAGCTTTGGCCTTGTCCAAGCCGGCATCTACCACCAATGCGCTATCACCGGTGAGGTAATACTTAGCCGGGATATACGGATCCCACGTACCCTCACTCCAACCGGTGATGGTATAAGTCAGATCGATCTTGTCAATTGTGTCTCCGGCAAGGCTGTTCCAGCGGAAGTCCGTTTTGTCATCCCACGAAGGAGCCTCAGCAGTCTTGTTGAAGCGGACAAAGACGATACTGTCGGCATCGGCGTCTAATTTGACACTCAGCGTATCGTTGCCCTTGGATTTAGGAGCAAAGAATGCGGTCCATTGATCCTCCATCTCATGTCCCTCTTTACGGGTCCAGATCCATGCAGCGATCTTCGCATCTTCTTCTGCCCATACGCCCGGCACAAACAGCAGGTCTTTCAATACCGGAACGCGATAATAGAAATTACCGGTTACGGTGAAAGTTGTTCCGTTATAGGTGATGGTCACATCGCTTGCCTCTTTCAAGGTAAAGCAGATGTTGTTATCATTGCCCGCTTTCAGACCTGCGGCAACAGGGGTCTTCAGATCCGAGAAGCCCTTGGTTTTATTCCAAGTACCATCTAACGAGAGGCGGAACGCATAGTCACCTTTAGGAAGATTAGCAATTACATACTCCTCAGCCGCTGAAGGAACAGCCGTCGGATCCCAAGCACCCATTGCCTGAGCATTGCCGACGATATAGTATTTCGCTGTTGCATCTAATACGACATCTGCTGCCGTTGCATAGTCAAGACCATTGCAGATATAGGGTTTTGAAGCGTTCCATGTATGGTTCTCCGTCTGTTTGGTATCACCGTCATTGAAGATGATCTTGGTGTATTTAGCCGGGAAGCGGTACGAATAAACGTCTTTTCCTTTCGCTTTCTCTTCGGTTTTGGTCATTGCCTCGCCGGACCATGCTTTGTACTTATGGTCATCGTCGAGATATACATACGCCTTTACTGTCTTCCAACCGTCCTTATTGACGAAATAGATAGTCTGATAAACCACAGCCTCTTCGTCAGCGGTGATCGTGATCGGGTAAGCCGGCATGGTCAGTTGACCATTCTTGATCTCAACCGTAGTAGCCGGCTCTCCTGTCTTATACGCGCGCAGATTAATAATGTCATAAGCGGCTGCATCTTTCGAAGCCGCGCTAACGGTCAGTACGGTACCTTCCTGAACTTTTGCACCAATAGTCTCTTCGCCGTTCTTAACGGTGATTGTTCCGTGCTCCGGAGCAGTAACAGTTACCGCCGAAGATACCAGTTCCGGGAAAGCAATGCCGATAGAGTCGTTTGCATACGTCCATGTGAATGTATGTGTACCGGCTTTGTCAACGGTTACTTTCAGGTTCTCTGTGACATTGTCTGTTACACCTGCCACACCGGGCCATTCGCGATGCAAGCCATAAGCCGAACCGCCGTTTGCCTTGGTCTTCCATGCACCATCTTTGATTATCTTGAACTCATATACGCCAACAGGAAGCTCCATCTCAACAGAAGCAGTTTTCTCATTTGCAGCAGGCTCTAATGTCCTTTGAGCGGCCCACTCATCCCACGTACCGGATATTTTTATAACTGACAAGGAAGGTACGAATTCGGGGTACTCAATAGACAAGGTTTTCGTTGCATAAGTCCATGTAAAAGTATATTCTCCTTTGGTATCTGCATCCAAAGTAAGGTTACCTGATCCGGCTACCACTTCTGCGGATTTATTGGTACGATTAAATGCAACACCATTGGAAATCCATGTACCGTCAACTTTAACGCCAAACTCATAATTACCTTTTTCCAAATTTAAGGATAAAGTAGCCGTCTTCTTGTCGCCGGCAAGCGCAAAGTTCTTGGTATCTGCCCATGAGCCGGTAAAATTGCCGTGCATCTTAATAATAGCCGGCTCGGGCTCTTCGCCGGAGGCGGACACATTCAAGAAAAAGTCATTCGTTTGATTATTATCACCGGAATATTGAGTTCTAACGATTACACCGATTTTTGCAATCTTAGCCAAATCTGCCTCAGCGACACCAAAGAACTCCTTAATATTCATGGAGATGGTATATTTACCGGCTGTTCCGGCATAAGTCATTTTGACTTTAGCATCGAGTGCGGCATAATCTCCATCGCCATTACAATTAGCCCACGATGTTCCATAATCTTTGCTGAACGTCTGTTCATTTGCAGGAACAAGCCACGTGTGAATAAAGCATAAAGGAGTCCAATTTGCAAAATTAGTGCCGGTTCCGTCATACGTTAATGTCACCGTTTGAGTCGGGTCAATAGGTGTAGTTGTGGAAGTTAGCGTGCCGCCTTCTTTAGCCCACATGCCTACGCTGAACAAAGCCATCAGAAGAAAAGAAAGAATTTTTCTCATGATAATTAAAAATTAGATTAGGTTAGTAATAAGTAATATTTTGCAAGAGGAGTGCCGGAGCACCCCTCTCTAATGTGTGCGAAAAGTATGATTACTTACTTAACGATTTGTCCCATTACGTTGTAACGGACACCGGCTTTCTCTATTACAAGCATGCCGTTTACAATGCTCTTAACGGCCTTGCCCTCTACTGTGGTATTCGAAATAGCGGTAGTTTCCTTTGCCTCGATATACATGTTGCCACCGAAAGCAGCCCAAGCCTCTTCTGCGCTGCCTGCAGGACGGAAATAGATAGTCATCAAACCCGCATGGTTAGCATCCACTATATAATTATAGTCGCTATTTGGATACCATGATACGATAGCATCTGCTTCTACCTTTGCCACTTTGATTTTCTCGCCCTCAGTGAGGGTAATTTCGAGTTTATACTCACCCTCTTGCGCCGTTTGAGCGAACAATTGATCAGCAGTTAATTTCGAAGTACTCCATTCATATTTATCACCAATCAGGTAGTATCCGTCTGTCAGTGTCGGCTCGATCGGGGCGATATCACCTGTTACGGTGAACTCGGTTCCTGTATATTTGACAGTTACATCTCCGAGCGTGGTCATAGTGAATACTACGTTACCGTCCTTGTCGGTGGTCAAATTGGTTTTATTGGTCAAATCATAGAAACCTTTCTTAGTCGTCCAAGTTCCATCCACGGTGATAGCGAAAGCGTATGTGCCGGCAGCAAGATTCTCAAAGGTGTAACTCTCTGACGTTACCGGCAACTTGTCAGGATCCCAACTGCCCACTAATGTTTCGCCGGTGATATAGAATTTTACATTCGGGTCAACGGTTTTCTCTACGAAGTTACCGGTTACTGTAAATTCGGAAGCTGTATATTTGATAGTTACAGCACCTGCCTCTTTGAGGACAAAAACAATGTTATTGTCGCCACCGCCTTTCAGATTCGTTTTGTCCGTCAAATCACTATAACCTTTTGCCGTATTCCAAGTACCGTCCACGGTTACTTTGAAAGCATATTCCTTGTTTGCCTCGAGGTTTGGAAGTGTGACTGACTCTTCGTAAACCGGCAATTTGTTAGGGTCCCAGCTACCTACTAAGCTTTCACCGGTAACATAGAACTTAGCTACTTTTCCCGGGTCGCCAGATACATTAACGTCCAACTTGAACTCTTGGGTCTTGTTTTGATCCTCTTCATTACCACCAACATATTGGGTACAAATAATGACACCTAATTTGCCGATCTTGGCCAAATCCTCCTCCGCAACACCAAAGAAGCTTTTGAGGTTCAGATTGATGGTATATTTACCTTTTTCTCCGGCATAAGTCATTTTGCGATTTGCATCTAACGCTTCATAATCGGCGTCACCATTGCATGCTTTCCACTCCGTGGTATAACCTTTGCTGAATGTTTGACCTTCAGCAGCATCTAGCCACGCATGGATAAAGCATTTAGGTTCCCAATTGGCAAAATTAGTACCTGTACCATCATAAGACAAGGTAATATCCGAGGAAGGATTGATTGCACCTTCCGGAGATACGGTCAATGTGCCGCCTTGCGCCGCAAACATGCTTGTGCAGAACAGCACAGCTGCGAATAAAGAGAAAATCTTTTTCATAATGATTAGATTTTTAGTTAATAAATATGGTTAATTTGTTGTGATTTCACAAATCGGGTACAAAATTACTATATTTTTTTGATATATGCAAGAGAAAAATGTATTTTTTTACTTTTTTCGTTAATTATTTGTATTTGGGAGCATAAAACGAAACGAAATCTTTCGAAACCTTTCTAAATAGTCATGTTTTGGGGATAGTACTGTTGCGATAATGTACGAACATAAAGATAGTTTCCCAGTTGGTGATTTTAGTAAATAAACCAAGATAAACACTTTTGCGGGCTTTGGCGCTTTGCGCCTCCGGGCTTTATCGCTAAAAATGCCTTGTAAGCAAGCTTTCAGATCATTTTTACCGCTAAATCCCGAACCCTTACGGGACAAAGCCCACAAAAGAGATAAAAATAAATAAAGCATCGTGGATCAATTTTCGTTCACAAAGAGCAAAAAAACGGCGAATTAAGCGAATTAAACGAATTATTTTTGTCGGATACGATCCGACGTCAATGAACAAAATACTTTTTCTCTTTTATTGTTCACGAATTTAACAAATTAAACTAA
>OCVV011325732.1_pt1 | contig 50399 bp, 59 predicted proteins | sample 1539721 | NCBI WGS metagenome assembly OCVV01 (sample SAMN02144230, study PRJEB22623) | gut metagenome | biome: sheep rumen | host: Ovis aries | place: New Zealand
CTCTTGTGTTGATTTACACCAATTTGGTGTAAAAATCATTTATTTTACTAATATATGTGTAAACACCTTTCGATGTGCTAAATTCGGGTTTAGGTTGTCGAAGTGCTTCTCAGTATGAATAAAAACAACTGGCCAACATTTGATGCAGACGAAGGCCAGTTGGCCGATTTGGTAATTTTAGTCACCTTTTTTGTACTTGAGTTGAACTCTATATCCATTCCAACTACAACAGGATTTGCTCCATTGGCATCCATATATGTTCCGGATAGTCTGAAAGATTCACCGATTGCCCCGCCAACCATAACAAACATTCGGCTCGTACTGATTACATTGCAAATAGTGACAGCATTGATCATATTATAGGAAATTGACGGCAGTTTTAGGGTTGATCCTACTTTAAGACCTGTAGATGTATTATTGAACACCTCAAATCTAACCGCAATTTTTTCATTAAGCACTTTCCCTTGTCTTGCATCAAGAGCATAGTGTTCTGCAGTTGTTGTGGTATTGTTTGCAAGAGGTAGGTACTGCCATCCACCATCAGAACGGAGATACATAAAAGCACGGTTGGCATAATTCGCAGATGTCGGTGCCGGGACAAGACCAGCAGTGCCATTGGCAGAAGATGAGGCACCAACTACTGTTATATTTTGTCTCCATGCAGGTACACCACTGTTATCTGTGGCGTAAAAGTATCGCGGGCGGCTTGTAGTCGGAGCTGCCACGTATCCTGCAGTGGTCGCGTTATTTGCATTCCATGTATTATTGTCCTGTTGGTCGAAGGTGAATGTCGTATTATCGTTTCTGGTAACCGTAAATGTAGTTCCAGAGCGTGTAATGCTCTTCACCCCATTGGCATTTAGCACACTCAGAGCGTTCGTAATCGTCCCGTTTCCAATGGCTGAAATATCAGTATTTCCGATCAGTTTCCACAGGAACCTCAGATTCTTCAATGCCTGTGAAATCTTGCCAAGAAGAGACTTATGGGTCTCCCCGGAGGCCATCGGTGCAATCGAAGTCCAGGCATTTGCGCTGCCATCAGCGACATCAGAAGACGTAAAAGTGACGGTGGAATCCTTCGTATCATGGACAGCCTCATCGATGACATCCATGTTATCGTTAATGTCAAAGATATCCGCAAAGTCGTTGTAATCCGGCTTCTTCAGGTCAAGATGTTCTGTATTGTTCATGTCCCCTCCTTAATCCTGCCACTTGGCGTTCTGCTTAACATCACCCCAGGTGTCAGCGCCGTGGTTCCACAGGTCTCCCCAGGTCAGTCCACCGAATCTCCGCCAGCGGTTATAAATGATCTTCACAACAACCTCCATATCTGCAGGTGCCATAGCTCGCATGAGCTCATACACAGAATCCACTTTTAAAAGCTGTGCCAGGAAGATTCCAACTGTCAGCAGTTTCTGCTGGGCACTGATGGAAAGCGTATAGTAATCCCCCACCATTGCTTTGAGCACTTCGTGAAATCTCGGTTCTGTATACGGGATGGATGTTGTCCACCGCCCCTTGATCATCATCCGTCTCTCTTGGAGGCTCTCATCGCCTATCCGTTGAATCCCCATCAGTTTCTCCCAACGGGAGCAAGTATCCTCATCCATCGTGTCAAAGTATTGATTCTCCTGCTGTGCTCCAAGAACAGCCCAGATAAGCCGCAGTTCTCGGTCATAAGCGACCGCAATCCGCTGAAACTCCTCGATGTTTTTTATATGTCCTGGAAAATAGTGGATCGTATCAACATCCATTTTCATTTCCTCCGTCAGTGCACGGTAAGGGTTCCCATCACCGGGATCTCATCCGAGTTCAAATGCATGTTTGTCGTTGAGCCGTTTAAGGTAGTATTCTGGATATCTGTAACTCCGGTTACGTTAAGCACAGCCGCCTCCATCCGGGATACATAAACCAGGGAGTCTGTCCTGGCATCTCCTTCCGGCCATTCCTGTGCGATGCTCCTGATGTAACCCTCAATCGCAGCAGTTATTTCAGCTCCAATCGATGTCCAGCTATATCCATCTGTGTATGTGATGTTCGTTTCGATGTTGACCGTGACCGGTGTGACCGCTGTCACCGTAACATCGTGATCAATGGGCGCGTACCCGTAGCCGGTACCACCATCTGAAGGCACCAGAGCTTCTTTTATGTGATTAACCAGATATTCGGAAGGCGCTGCATAGTCCGAAGTAATCACGACGACTTTGACGGTTCCCGGGCCGTTCCAGACCGGATAGACTTTACAGCCGCCAACACCATCCATTTCATTCACGATCTGCTTATACGCCATGATGTTGCCAGCAAACGCCTCCGTGCTGAAGGACTCCAGATACCTCTGGTACAGTTCCTCCTGAGTCTCATCGTTCTCACCTGCAATCAGCAGCTCAGTAATTACCGCCGTTGTCAGCCCCTCCACGTAATCAATTGGCGTGAGCTGCCCCAGAAGTTCGTTCGGTCCACTGCCCGTCTCCTCGCACATTGCTTTGAAGACATGGTTCTCCGCATCGAGGACCTCCGTTACAACATAGTTGTAGCCTTTAAGCGACCCTCGCCACCCTATCGGCAGAGTAGCATTCGCAGTTACCGATACATACGCATTCGTGGCCGTCTTCCTGACTATGCCCCTGTTAGCAGCCACCCGGATAAGCCCATCCAAATCTGCTGTGTCTGCAAAACACTGATTCAGGATATAATTGGCCTCGATATAAAGTTTCTCCAATTCATAAGCCAATGCTGATAATGCGTTAAAGACGAGGCTCCCCTCACCTTTATTCACACCATCTCCTACATCTGCCTTTGCGTTTGCCAGGAGCTGGTCATAGGTCATATCCTCAAACATAGTCCTCTACCTCCAAATTGCCGAATTGCGTAATAACCGTAAAAGTGATGTGCAGCCGGTCTCCCTTCCTCTCTGCAGAGAAGTCCTCAATGGCTGAGATATAGGGATTGATCATCAGCGCATCCTCCAGTTCTGTCAGCAAGTCGGCGTTGATGTATTCGTCCGATAAAGCCTGGCCAATGTAATCTTCAAACTCAGTTCCATACTGCCAGGAGTAGATGGGGAATCGGAACCTGGGAGTCTTAATACAGCACCATACCCACACGCGAACCGCTTCTTTTCCCTCAACGATCTGCCCGGTAAGCTGTCCTGTTTCGAAGTCTACCCCATACTCCCTTGGAATCGGCAGTGTCTGCGATGCGGCAGTATTCTCTTTTACTTCTGTCGAAATAAATGACGGAAGAATACTCATACACTCACCACCCTTTCGATTACCAGGAAGGTACTGTCATCTATCTGGTATGCAAGTACCTCATCCCCTGCAGTCAAAGCCGGCGCATAGGTTGACTTATCTGTCAGCGCAGCACCATCATGGCAGGTTCCCGCCACCTGAGTGCAAATCCTGGTCATCAGATGACTCGCAATTTTCAGATTTGGCGAAGTAATCATCATAGAGCCAACCTGGAGGATGTTCGGCCCTGCCATTCTGCAGAGCTGCAGCCCCTGCCCCGTCTTCTGTTCCCCCTGCATCAGGGTAGCCATGTCATCTGCCCAGCTCATGACTTCTTCTCCTCCTTCTCCTTGATTTCCTTCTCGTTCATCACGGCCTCAAATTCCAGGTCGAGAACCATCTTGTGGTATCCATTCTGCCAGGTATGGGAATCTGAACTGATCCAATACCGTCCGGATAGTCCTGTCGCCTTATCGTGAAGCATCACGTAATAGCAGCTCATGCAGTTGATGTCTCCGATAGCAGATATCCTTATCTTCTGCGTCGGTTTTGTCTTCAGCATCCCTGTGGCAGCAGTTGTCGGGTCGACCCCATCCTCCTGTTTGTAGATGCTTTGAAAAATACCATACAGACCGGCAGATTCATCATCGTTCACTTCACCTATCTGGTTCCCGTCCTTGTCATAAACCTTTACACGGTTGACAATGGCATCCATGGATTCCTGAAGAGAGGCTTCCGTGATGTTCTGAGAATCAGAAAGCGTGAACCCCTTTACAATCCATTCGGATTTGTAAATCCCGAGTCCACGCTTATAAATCATCGCAAAATATTTATCTCCAGTAATCTTATGCGCCTTGGTATAGGCAGCCATAATGATATCGTAAAGGGTCATCTGGTCACAGATCATCGACTGAATATTGACCCCGGTGACATAGATAGACGGTACCCCATCAACCATCCGCAGCGGGAACTGCACATCGGCAGCCACCTGCATAGCAATAGCCTCCGGGGTAACGTTTGCGAAATTATACTGACCTTTCGACTCCAGAAGGTGTTTCATGAAGTCTGTCGCCGTGTATGTGATAGTCCCAATCGCACTGGATTTTTCTGTTCCAAACACCTGCCCGTAAAACACCTCACCCTCCGGTTCCTCTTCCAGGGAAACCAAGTCTCCGGTTGAAACTGAAGGCAAGCGAATGGTGCTGTCATAAGGGTCATTCACGAAGGAAAACTCAAGCGTTCTGCAGGCAGCGGAGGCTGAGCCCTTCCAGGTAACCGTAGAACAGGCACCAGTGATGTCGTACTGCATACCCTCTGAAGGCTTGAATAGTGTTATCTTCATGTCTCTGCCCTCGCATTCGGGATGGTCAGCGTCATCCCAACACTGATATTATTGGGGTTTGCACCAATCGCATCTTTGTTCTGTTCGTAGATGGACTTCCAATCCGCAGAACCGGTAAGCTGCCTGGCAATGGTACTCAGACAGTCCCCCGCCTTCACTCTATAAGTGGAGGATGACACTGTACCGGGTTCAGTCCTGGTAGTTTCTTTATCAGTTACCAGTGTCGCATCGGTGTTCTCCCCTGTTGCCCCGTCCATCTCCGCCAGCGTCACCACGGATGAGGCACTCGCAGACATGTTCCGGTGTTCTTTGAAGGTCATCGTATAGTAAATGTCCCCGGTCCCATCCTTCTCAGAATATTCAAAAGAATCCAGGCGCACACGCATACGGACAGGGGTTCCGGTCATCAGCAGCCGGAAGGTCCCTGCCCGCATAAGTTTCTCAACGGATTTTACATAACTCGAAGGACTCCTGATCCCCCGGGTCTCACAGTAATCACTGTCATAGTGTGCCGGAAAAAAGGACGAGAAGCTGATAGATGTCAGTGCCTTTTTCCCTCCCAGGTCCATTTCTCCGAGGGCATTGATGTCCACGGTACTGTTATTGTGGGAGGTACTGACCGTATATTCTGCGGGGAGAACAGGAATTCGTATCTTTTTCTTCCCTTTAAGCCATATTTCCACTGTAAGACAGACCTCCCTTCACAGCATTTGCAAGCTGAATCTTCCGAACCATGGCCGCAGCGATGCGGTCAATATCCGCGTCCTCACGCACCACGATGGTATCAGCCAGTTTCGGAATCGTGATGTTGGTCTTCACATAGTGGTCCCTGGACACTGTCTGCTCCGTGTCGGGTGTGCTGTTAGTGACACGGTTGAGTGATGACTCATGAGGTAAGATCTGCGTCCCTTCAGGAAGATTCATGAGCTCCGGACCCTTCTCACCAACAGTAGTCCAACCGCCACGCCAGTTCGGGGTTCCAGAGGCGTTCCGTCCTACTCCGTGAAGACCGCCTTTGGGGGTTCCGTCACTCAGCCCAGCCAAAGCCTCTCCGGCTCTCTTTGCTGCACCAATAATGCCGTTAATGACATTGATGATGCCCTGGAGCGCACCCCTGATAGTGCCGACAACACTGGTCGCAATGGACCCCATACTGTTCCAAACCTGTGTCCAATCACCATTGATAATTCCGGTGATCACTCCTACGACACCCTTAAGGATTCCGGCGATACCACCAAGTACACTGGAGATTATCTGCACAGCACCCTGTACAACTCCGCCGCCTTCGGCCCAGGCTGCAGACCAGTCACCGCTCAGTATGGCACTGACTGTTGAAACGACACTCGAGACTATTGCGGACAGTGTATTAATCACTATCGCAATACCATTAATGACTCCTGCAATAATGTATCCCGCGGCTACAAATGCCTCGCACAGTACATTTGCCACAAGGTCACCAATCATTGTCAGGACAGGCGATACTGTCGTACCAAATCCCTGGAAGGCAGTCATCAGGTTCTGGATTGCCGGTCCCACTACCGTCATTACCTGCTGCGCCGCCGCTTTAAACTGGTCGAGGTGAGTAATAACCACCAGGACAATCGCAGCAATAGCAGCAAGCACACCGAGCACAATTCCCAACGGCGCGCCTAAAGTGGCGGCCAGGGCCTTAAGCGGTCCTCCGGCCTTCACTACAAACTGGAATGCTCCTCGTACTTTGGATAACGCGCCAAACAGGGAACTTCCCAACCGGATAAGTCTTCCGAAGACCATCAGAACCGGTCCTGCGGCAGCTGCCATCATCGCCCATTTCACGATCTGCTGCTGCTGTTCCGGAGACATCTTTCGGAAAGCATCCACCATTTCTGTGAGTTTGTCGATAAACGGAACTACTGCCCCAGCAAGCGCCTGGCCAACAGAATATTTGAATACGTCAAATGTGGAGGACAACTTCTCCATTGGCGTCATCAGCGCATCGGCAGCCTCCTGGGCGTTGCCGGAAGCGTTCGTGATGTTGTCCCGCATATCACCAAGAGCATCGGCGGTGGGTCCGTTGATAAGAGCCAGCCACTTGCTCATCTGGTTGGCACCGAAGAGCTTTGATGCATAGTACATCTGCTCCTGCTCGGTCAGTCCGTTAAAGGACCCCTGCAGCGTATCGATAACATCCACCATGGACTTCATGTGACCCTCGTCATCATAAAGACTGATACCAAGTGCGGCCATGGCTTTATTCGCTTCTGAGTTACCTCCGGACAGCCTGGAGAGTCCTGTCTTCAGTGCATTGGCACCTTCGGAAGCACTGATGCTCTGGTCACCAAAAGCACCTACCAGTGTTGCAATATCCTCAAAGTCCCACCCTACAGTCTTGGCAATGGGGCCGGCAATAGACATCGCATCGAACAGCTCCTGCACATTGGTGTTTGCCTGTGCCTGCGCCACTGTAAACATATCGGCATAGTGTGTTGCCTCAGCCGCAGAAGCCCCGAAGGCTTTGAGGGTATTGCCCAGACCAGACGTCACACTGTCCAAATCGGTTGTAGTACCGGCTGCCAGATTGAGGGAAGGAGTTAACATATCCGCAGCCTGTGCGGCATCCCAACCCTGGCGGGCAAAGTTAACCAGCGCCTGTCCGCCTTCCTGCATGGAAAAGATGGACTGCGTCATGGCATCCTGGAGGGAAGCTGACAGGTCAGCAGTGGCGTACTTACTCTCGCCCATAGTGGCCTCGACCAGCTTTAACTGTTTATCGACACTCTCAAAGGTCTTATAGGACACTGTTCCCAGACCTACCAGCGGTACGGTTACTGCTGCAGTCAGCTTTTTTCCGGCATCCTCGAAGCCCCTGCCAATCTTATCGACAGATTTTCTCGTCCGTTCTCCTGCCTTGGATGCCTGGGTCATCAGGTCCAGACTTTTCTTCATCGGATTGGTAAACTCGTCTCTCAGACGGAGCACCGCATCGATTACTCTGCTCATCGTTTACCCCTCCTTCCCGGCAGTCTTCCGATTTCCTTTGCCTGTTTCTCCTGCTCCTGACGGTACTTTGCCAGGAATGCCCTTACTACAATCTTCTCTCCTTCCCCCATGCCGTAAAACTGCATCGGGGACCAATGAAAATCACGGAAGAGAACGTACATATTGGTTACATCTCCGCCCTCTTCCGTGTAAATCAGTTTTTTACTTCTTTAACGACATCATCCCCGCCAAAGCCGGAAAGCTCTGTGACGGTGTCCGCCATAGCGCCAATCTCGGAAGGCTTAAAAATCTTCTCTAAAAGTTCTCCAGGGGTGCTGCAGCTGAACTTCTCCAGTAAGGCTGTGTCTTTCATGGAGGGTTCCACCATACCTGCCAGGCAAAGGCTGATGTTTACGTCATAGGCCTTATCAAGCTGAACCTGGCCATTCTTATCAGTTACCCCACTTGCCAATTTGGTAAACCGGCGTGCACCGATGCCCTTCAGCTTAACCATGAAGGGCTGTTTCGCCTTCTTCGTAAGCCGCTTGATTTCTACATCCTTCTCATTGGAAACTTCCAGGTCTGCCTGGTCCATCCCAAGCAAAATATCTACTGTATTCATAACGCTCCTTTATCAGACCATTGCCTTGATCTCAAAGTCGGAAAAGGTAAAACTGTAGGACTCTTCACCGATATTTCCGGCCTCCCAGTCCATCAGGGTCACCTTTTCAAATTTCACGTGTTTCACCGCGATACGCTGTTCACCCTTGCCGTTGGGATCATTCCAGGAGGATTCAATCGTGATATCCGGAACCCTTCCCGCCTTAATCTCAGCAGCAATCTTTTTCATGACATAAGAATCGACCTTATGCAGCGTGATTTCACCTTCACCGGCAAGCGCGGTCATCTTATGCCCCGTCATCAGGTTCTGAACCCGGGTCAGGTCTTCGTAGCTGATGGTAACCTCCGCCCGGAAGGCTGTCGCTTCACTAAGGAGGTCTCCATCAACCCATACTTTGCCCCATGTGCCGAGCCAGACCTGTTCATCATTAAAACCAGTCATTCTCCTACCTCCTTATCCGATATAGATATCGAGTTTGATGTCCTCAATTGCGTCAAGCATACTGATGGTTGCCCGAAGGAATACTTCAGAGCCGGTGTTTGCCATACGAATCTGAAGTTCCGATGCCTCTTCCACATCAATCTCCTCACCGTCCACAATAAACTTCCCGCCCCTGGCTTTAATCCAGGTCTTCTGGGCTTCTGTATCAATGTCACACTGACCGGAAGCAAGGATTCCTTCCCGGACCAGGGTATCGAAATACCCGTTAATAGCTGTAGTCAGAAGGCATTTGTTATCATAGGAATTCGTGTATTTCCCAATATAGTTATCCTGGACCGTCACCCTGATATCGTTGGAAATCATATCCATGATTTCCACTAAACGGATCTTTTTAAAACTGTCACCCTTGGTGTCTCCGGTTGTAGTCAGGCTGTTTACGCCCCTTGTAATCTTTACCTTCTCGCCATCCCACATGAGCACGAGATGCCCTGCATCAACTGCAGTATCAATCGCTTCCTGCGTCATGGAAGGACACCCCAGTGCCTCCGGGATCGGCGCGTAGGTACATGACATCGTCCAGGGTGTTCCGGCAATGATACCCGCAATTCTTGCAGTAGCTTCATCCGCAGTACGCGTAGTCCCGTCCTCATCGGTGTATCCGCTGACCACGTTAATGATACCCTCGTGGTTCGCTGTATTATTTGCAAGAATCGCCTTGAAAATCTTGTGGTTGTTATCACGCTGGCTCTTAATCCAGGTCACGATATCCGCCGCCTTACTGTCTACCGTTGCCGTAGGCGCTACAAGGTAGTCCCACCGGAGCAGTTCCAGGATGTTCATTGCGTCAGTGTAGGTTTCCGCGCTGGGAATGACCACCGCAATAATCTTTCTGGGTGCCGTCTGGTAACCTTTCAGTGCCGCAGAAATCAGCGCCTTATTGGACGCGCTTAAACTGGCAGGAATATCCGTCGAATCCAGTATCGTATATGTGGTAACAGAAGCGATATCCTCATCCACAAGGATCATCGCGATGATTCCCTTTTCACCACGCTGAATTGCGGCAATAGCCTGCTCATAAAAGGCAATCGTAATGTTGGGAGCTCCCATATCAGTAATCCTCTCTTTCAATTTCAAGTTCCATTTCTTCCATCAGGTCATTGGCATCAACATAGCCACCGATTTCAGTAGTGGAATAAAATGTTATCGTTACCTGCAGCATATCCGCGTTTTCATCGGTCCAGTCAAACTCAGTATTCTCCACAACCAGACGTTTTCTGTTTTTCAGCTGAACAACCGGTTCAAAAGCCGCGCAGATAGTTTCGTATACATCCAGGCAATGCGCCTCATCATGAGTTTCCTCAAAATAAGTAATCTTGAAAATATATCCCTGGCGTGTCACGTATCGTCCAGTCTTCTCCCTGGCAGAAGGAAGAATCTCCGTAAAAAAGGACGGCCTTCGGTAGCCGTCCAAAGTATCATTTCCGTAAATGGGGATTTCATGATTGAATGCTGATGACAGAACGCCGTTGCAGGCAGCCTTGACAGATTTTGTATCGTAAATCATAGGTTGTGTCCTTTCAGCATCTTATCGACATATTTCTCGACATGACCCGGCCATTCGTTCTGCCACTCCTGCCTTGTCCTTTCGCAGTAATGCCTTCCCGGAGAGTACCCGAGTACTTTTACGTTCGGATTCTTCTGACCTCTGGCCTTCTTCTGGCGTTTTGATTTATCCAGGCCTCCCGATTCCAGAGCAGCAAACATCTTTGGGTCAGCTTTGACCACATGTCCATTTTCAACAAGGTGCCAGATAGGGTGTTTATTCTCGATCTCCACGCCAACGGTATATCCGCCGAATGATGCTTTTTCCCTTGTACGATGCCATCCCTCAGGAATCGGGGGCTTGCCCCCGGAATAATCGCCGGGCATTTTTGCATTGACATCTTTGATAAACACCCCGGCGAGGCGGTATACTTCCTTTTCAGTTTCGTCGGGATAGAGCTTCAGGCATTTCTCGATATCTGTTTTTAATTCATCCAGGCCTTCAAAAGAAAATGTACCACCGGCCATCATATACCTCCTTCAGGAACCGTCTGAACCTTCTTATCCTTTGACTCCGTGCAGTAAATCTCCAGATAGAAACCAGCCTCCATGATGTTAATCACCGAATCAATTTCAAACTGCCGTCCCTGATATACCAGAACATCTTTTTCGGTTACATCATGCCGGTACCGCATTGTTACTTTAAACTGCAGGGCATTCGATTCCTTATAGTATTCCAGAAATTCTGTGCCCCGGACAGGCTTTACCTCTGCCCATACTGTAGCAATCTGATGCAGCCCTGTCTTTCTCTGACCAAGTTCTGTTTCATATTCCTCATATCTGAATATCCCGACCCGTTTGTTCAGCCGTCCGGGGTCCACAGGCTTTACCGATTTCATCAGACCACCCCTTCCCGGATGGAAAAGAGAATGGCCCGAAGGGTTAATGTCAGTTCATGATAATCTGCCTGGTCCCGGTATTCATACATATGCGCAACAGCATACAAAATGGCCGGCTTCATCACCATGCGGATATGAGCCAGTTCCTCCTCGGTATAATCATCCGTCTTACTGACATCTGAATCCACAGCAGCCCACTGCTCATCTGTAAGCCTCGCTACATCAGCGCAGAGTTTACATGCAGAAGATAAGAGGATACCGATCATGGCATCCTCATCCGCTGTTTCCACCCGGAGATACTCTTTGGCTTCTTCAAGCGTAATCAGCGCCATGACCGGTCACCCCCTTTCCTCATGAACCGGACGTTGCCGTGCCTGTGCCGAGGGCCATAACCTGCATTGCCTCCGGCAGGATAAGCTTACCGTCAACACGCTGAGTTCCGATAAAACCGACCTGGTCAGTTACTGCGTAAAGTTCGTTCAGGCGCTTGAGGGTGCGGCTCTGACGGTCAGCAATCCAGTAATAGCTGAAATCGCCAAACAGCAGAACCTTCTTGTTCTTATCAGTGGTTGCATTGCCTGTAATCGCCGGCATATAAGCGCTGGTATAGATCGGACGGCCCAGAATAGTATCCGGCTTTCCAACCTCCAGGCCCGGTTTCCAGATGTAGTTCTGGTTTCCGTCCTTCAGCAGCATAAGCTGCAGAAGCAGAGTCTCGTTGCACAGGAAAGCTGCCTTTCTGCGATACGGAGACTTCAGGCTGTAATACAGCTTGTAAATGTTATCGAAGTGAACAGTCTGCGCATTCGCTGTGGTATTGCCCGCGCTCGGAGTGAGGCTGGTGAGAATGCCGGTCGGCATACTCGGTGTTGTCTGAGGATTAGTAGACGGGCCGGTGCCGTTGATGAAAGCATCCTCCTCCGCGTTACCGAACCGCACGCCAAAGCGCTGCGCGATATGGGCTGCGATATTGAAGGCACTGTCGTTCAGCAGCTCATTGGAAACTTTGATCATGCATCCGAGCTTGTACGCAGAGAGGGTCTCCTGCGCAAAACTCATATCAGATTCCTGGATGGCCGCTCCTTCCTCAATCCAGGATGCCGTACCGGAATCGGTCGCAATCGGGATAGTACGGGTGCCGGAATTGGTATGGATGGTCTTAGCCAGCGTACGGAAGATGTTATTCTCCTCCAGGCCCTGAATAAGCTGCCTCTCAAATTCATCCGGCACGGTGTAACCACCGTTCTCACCAATGCCAACGGAAAGCGCATCGCGTACTTCCATTGAAGTGTTGCCGCGCATCATGTTCCAGAAAGCCTCGTTGTACTCGGCAGTTGCCGTCGGACGGGTCTTGCCATTCTTCTGCTGACCGCCCTTAGGGTCACCATGCACAGGAACAGATGTTGCCGCAGACAGCTTCGCGTCCATCTCCATCTGGTCCTCCAGGCGCTTAATCTCATCGCCCAGGGCTTTAACGTCCGCAGCCATCTTGTCGTACTGTTCAACTGCAGATGCCTCTACCAGTCCGTTTTCATCTCTGTGTTCCTCCAGAAAAGCCTTCGTCTGCTCCCAGAGGGTGTTCCGCTTGTTACGAAGATCGATAATCTTACTCATATTGATTTCCTCCATAAAGTGGTTTTCTGCAACAAAAAAGCCGGGTCCTCATCTGAGGAACTCCAGCTTTTCCTTAAGTATCTGATAGGGCATTGCCCCGTTTTTGGTTTTTCCGTCCATCCCGATAACCGGTGTCTGAAGCTGTGTATCCCCGGGTTCTGCGGCAGCTGCTGCGCATTCTGACTCGTCAGATACACACAGCCGGTTCAGCACAGCCCGGTCGGTAAGCCTGCTTGAATACAGCCGGGCCTCAATGATATTCTCTTCCTTCCCGTCCGATGTCTCTTCAGACTCATCCGGAGCAGGTTTCTTCCCGTCATAGAGAACCTCGTCCGCAAAGCCAAGTTCGACCGCCTTTTTGGCGTTCATCCAGGTCTCATTGCTCATGAGTTCCGCAATCTTATTGTGCCGAAGACCTGTCTTGGCGGCATAGGCATTGATAATGCTCTCCTTTACCTCGTTCAGTGTTTCGATGGCCTTTTCCATATCCTTCGCATTTCCCATTGCGATAGTCGAAGGGTCATGAATCATCAGAAGCGCTGTCGGAGACATCTCCACCCGGTTTCCCGCCATCGCGACTACTGATGCAGCAGATGCTGCAATCGACGCGATGCGGACAGTTACATTACCGGCATACTCACGCAGCATCGTGTATATCTCCGCAGCAGCAAAGACATTGCCGCCCGGGGAATTAATCCACACGGTCACATCCCCATCTTCAGCTTCAAGTTCATCCCGGAAATCTCCTGGCGTAATCTCATCGCCCCAGAAGGAGTCCTCATCAATCGGCCCCTCCAGGCGGAGAACCCGGCCGCCTCCGTCATCCCGGATCCAGTTCCAAAACTTCTTCATTCTTTCCTCCTGTTTCTGGTCTGTGTACCTCCACGCTGCTCAGTTTCCTCCACGCCATCCTGACCGGCATACTCCAGTTTTACGTACCCGCCGTTCAGGTAGTAGTCATCTCCGCCTTTCTCAACAGGGATAAGGTCCATATTTTCAAGCCTTCTGACATCATTCGGTGAAAGAAAACCATTGCTGATTCCGGTAGCATACCCCTGCATCCTGGACTGATAATCCCCACGGAGCAGACCGTCCACGTTGAATTTCGGGAACAGTGTATCCTGTTCATCCGGGAGCAGAAGATCCTTTATTATTGCCTGTTCAAACCGGACAAGCCACGGGGTCAGTGTATGTACTACGAAATCTATTGACTGATGCTCGATATTGGAAAACGTAGCATATTCCAGGTCCTGCACCATATGCGGCGGTACTCGGAAAATTCGGCAGATTTCGTTTACGCCGAATTGTCTTGTGGAAAGAAACTGGCTGTCCTCCGGGGGAAGAGAAATTGCTTTATACTGCATTCCTTCTTCCAGGACGGCAACCTTGTGTGCATTATTGGGCCCGCCGTAAACGCTCGTCCAGTTTTCTCGTATTTTCTCCGGATTCTTCAGGACTCCGGGATGTTCCAGGACTCCGCTCGGCTGCGCACCGTTTCGGAAGAAACTGCTGCCGTATTTCTCCACTGCCAGCGTGGTGCCCAGGCTGTTCTTCATCATTGCGATAGGTGAGAAGCCTACCAGGCCGTTAAACCCCAATCCCGGAATGTGAAAAATTTCATCTTTTCGGAAGTAGATATCCTTATTGTTTTCACCCGGCTTTTCATCCGTGTACGCATGGTAGATGTAATATATCTGCCCGTTCTCATCCCGGTCAGTCTCCACATTCTCAGGAAGCAGCGGATACAGACCCATAATGCCGTTTCTGCCGTCACGGATAATCTGCGCATAGGCGTTTCCCCACAGCAGCAGATGAGTCATCATCGTTTCCCTGAAAGAGAAACTCGTCATTTCCGGATTCGGCTGGCGGTACAGAATCTTATAAAGCGGATGGTCAACTGCCCGTTCCTTTTCGCTGATACCCTCCTTCATCCGGTACAGATGCAGAGGCAGCCCGGCCACCGTTTCCGCGAGAAGCCTCACGCAGGCGTACACCGTCGCAATCTGCATTGCGGACTTCTCGTCTACTCTTTCACCGGAATCCGCGCGTCCGAATGTAAATATCTGCCCGGAATCACGGACGTTATCCATGATCTCCGGAAGTTTCGGCGCGTCTCTTGGGCTAATCCCAAGCCATTCAAAAAGGCCCATCTTCATTTTCCTCCATACAAAAACAGCATCCTTTCATGGATGCCATTTAATTCCTTTACTCTGTAATTGTGGAACAAAAAAGCATCCCGAAGGATGCTTTCTTTAAATATACATTTTCAGTTCTTCATACAATGGATCAGGATTCTTTTCCTGATATGCCATAAACTTGCGCATAACTGCTTTGTACAGGCGCGGAGGTAATCCTCCAACTTTTTTGTCATTTACATACTCTTTATAAATATTCTGCAAATTGACCATTGACGGTCTGTCAAGACTAATGCTCGCAAAGTTAAGAGTTTCCTCATCTAACAGGAAGTATCTCTCCTCATAAAGAGCATATTTATGAACCTGACTTGTCATCGTCAGATAGTATGTCTCACCCGTGATACTGTCAGTAGCAATAGCAACCATAGCCGGATGGCAGACTTTTGAATCCCTTAATTGATTATCCTTAAAAACAATTCCTCTTTTTAAAATAATAGTACCTTTGCCATATTCCATCAGTAAATCACCAGCCTTCCGTCTTCGTCCAGCTGGACATACCACCGATTGCCTTTTTCCTCTTCTCCTATCTCTGCTAATTCGGCATGATATTGGTCAATCGGAAATGACTTCTTAAAAATAAACTCATTCCCATTTATTGTCTCGCAGATTTCCTCTTTATAATCATGCTTGCATATAACAAAAGACAGTTCCTTCATGACCGCCGTATTTTTCCCTTGCGGATCAATACTGTTTAATGCTGTATCTCCCTTCCCCATCATGCCATACAATGCAGCTGCATAGGCTGCTAATCTCCGATAGGATCCGTCATTGTCGCTCAGTTTAGTTTCCAATATCACAGCTTCATCATCAGACATACAATCCACGAGTTGTTTCATCATTTCAGCCTCTGCGGGATTGCCATCCTTTCTTGCGAGAAGATCATAATATGCATTTATCCGCTTTCTCGTTTCTTCGTTCAAATAATCACCCCATTCGTAAATGATGTATTATAACAATACCACAAACGGAGGCTTTAATCACTCAAAAAATAAGAAGGCCCCTGGAATCATACACGCTCTCGCCTGTATCGTAACCGCATCGGATTGCCCTGTCCAATCCCATAATGGCGGCAATTGCGCCGTCTATCTTCTCTGTACTTTTCTCCTTATCTGCCTTGATATTGCCGGCGGGATCCTGCCGGATGAAAATGTTGTCCATCATCCACCGGAGAACCGGATGTCCGCCATGGGCGATTCTTTTCTCCAGGGTAAGCTTCATCAGTTCCTTTGTCGGCGGACTCATATCCTTAAACCCCTGGCCAAACGGAACCACAGTGAAGCCCATACCTTCAAGGTTCTGCACCATCTGCACAGCACCCCACCGGTCGAAAGCTATCTCACGGATGTTGTATCGTTCGCCCAGGCTCTCAATAAATTTCTCGATGAAACCGTAATGGACAACGTTGCCTTCGGTTGTCATAAGATAGCCCTGACGTTCCCAGATATCGTAAGGGACATGGTCGCGCCTTACCCGGAGGTCAATCGTATCCTCCGGAATCCAGAAATACGGAAGAATATAATACTTGTCTTCCTCGCTCTCAGGAGGAAATACCAGGACAAAAGCAGTAATGTCAGTCGTGGAAGAAAGGTCAAGGCCTCCGTAGCATACCCTTCCTTCCAGTTCCTCCTCGAAAACCGGGAATGCACAGGCATCCCATTTATCCATGGGCATCCACCGTATAGACTGCTTTACCCACTGGTTAAGACGCAGCTGCCGGAAAGCATTCTCTTCTCCCGGATTCTGCTGTGCCGATTCACACGCTGCTTTTACCTTATCAATTCCGACTGTGATCCCCAGGGATGGATTTGCCTTTTTCCATACTTTCGGATCAGTCCAGTCCTCATCCTCGCCTACCCCATAGATAACGGAATAAAAGGTCGGGTCAATCTTCCGTCCTTCTGCAATATCTATCGCTTTCTGGTGAACCTCATAGCAGATGGAGTTCGTATCATTTCCCGCAGTTGTAATTAGGAAATACAATGGCTGCATCCGGGCATCTCCGGAGCCCTGGAGCATAACATCGAACAGCTTTCTGTTCGGCTGGGTATGAAGTTCATCAAAGATAACGCCATGGGTATTGAAGCCGTGCTTGTTCGCCACATCCGCTGAAAGAACCTGGTAGGAACTGTTTGTCGGTTTATAGACCAGTTTCTTCTGGGATTCCAGGATTTTGACTCTCCTGGAAAGGGCCGGACAGAAGCGCACCATGTCGACGGCTACATCAAAGACTATCTTTGCCTGGTTACGGTCTGCTGCACACCCATACACCTCAGCCCGTTCCTCTCCATCTCCACATAGGAGGAGAAGAGCTACTGCTGCTGCAAGCTCTGACTTGCCTTGTTTTTTTGGTATCTCAATATATGCTGTATTGAACTGCCGATATCCGTTTTTCTTCAGTATCCCGAACAGGTCACGGATAATCTGCTCCTGCCAGTCAATCAGTTCAAACTTTTTCCCGGCCCAGGTGCCTTTCGTATGGCAGAGCTGTTCGATGAACGCCACCGCATAATCGGCAGATGCTTTGTCATAATGAGATGTCTTTGCCATAAATCTGGTCGGTTTGTAATTCTTCAGCTTACGCATCATCTGCGCTGTCACCTTCTTCCGGGCATAAAAAAAGACCTGCTGTCAGCAAGTCTTTTTCATGTATGTTTCTGTTGTTTACCCCTTCTTTTACTGCTGCATCGCCCAGGCGATCGCGTGTCCGTCGTCTTCGAACTCAACCTCGCTGGCGGCTGCAAGTCCGATCGTTCCTTCGCAGGAAAAGTCGTCATCCAGGTGCTCGTAAACCGCTCCGTAGTAGCAGGGCTTGTTCTTTCCGTTGTAGTAGTATCCGGCAACCAGAATCCTGTTTCCAAAAGTAAGGGTCTTGCTCCAGTTGCATTCGAGGTCTTCCGGGGTGGTGGGGTTCGGCAGCCTGTAGGTCTTCATCGCTTCTTTAATCGTCATTGTTTTTTCCTCCGTTCGTTTTGTTATGTACATATATCACTCTGAACGGGGAGAATAGCAACTTATATCCAGGGGATAAAATGTACAATTATCCCTGATGGAAACTGTGTATTTTATCCTCGTGTATGACGGTGGATTGTCTCGATGATCTGCTCCTGTTCCTCGGCATCCACGCCAATAGATTCCAAGGCCTGTCTTGTTCCGCAGTCTGGACAGATAAGGGTCTTATTGTCTGTCCTCGAAAGGGCCGGAACACCATGATAGGTTTTTCCGCAGAGCGGGCATACAGCCATCCTTAGCACGTTATCCTTCATATCCGCATTCCTCTCTGACATTCCTGTATGCATCTTCCAACACCTTGCTGTCGAACATGAAAGTAGCGTATCCTTCCAGACATGTCCGCAGATAGATTTCATCCGGAATTCCAATGGGCCTGTCTTCATGCATAACATACGCAAAACCCGTGACCGTCCTGGTTTTTCCGGTGCAGATACCTCTGTACTGCAGGGGAATTCTTCGCTTGTAATAAAAGACTGGAAAGCCTTCATAGCGGTCAAGTGCCGCCTCGTCAGACTCCGTCACTTCCCATACCGCCACAGGCACTCTGGCGCCTGCATTCTCCTCAATCGTGAGGTACGCACCGGTTCTGCTCCCCCGGAACCGCAGTTCCCATCCTTCAAGTACTGCTGTTCCAAGGATCGTGGCGTGAGGGCAGCGTATCCGCATCTGCGGTATGTTTAAGTTGCTTCCGTACGCAATGTAGTATCTCTTTGGCATATTCATAACCTTCCTTTCCAGGGCATCTGCCCCTTCTACCACCTTAAGACCGCCGAAGCGGTCTCTTGTGTGAGGCCTCAGGGCCGTGCCCTTCAGGCGGCCTCTCTGCCGTTCCGGAAGGCAGCGTCACCGGAAAGGTTGCGGGTAAGGAAATCCCTCGCTGTTGCGAATTCCTCGCCGATGAATCCGAGCCGGAGAAGCCATGTTCTCATGGCGTATTTCGGATTCTCGTTCTGCTGTGGCTTGGGGCTTGCCGTCCGTACTTCCTTCGCCAGCTGGCTGAGTGCAAGGCAAAGCTGAATGTAGCTTTTCAGCTGTCCGGCGTGTATCCCACCCCGCCGTCCGTTTCCAGGCTCATCAAACTGGAAAAGTCTGAACTCGATGGTTCCCTTTGTGAAGGTAGCGTGAAGGTTCAGCATGTGGTACCGGCTCTCGTTGTAGTGCTGGTTTCTTCCCCAGTCCGCGCCGTTCCCGTTGTACCAGATGTCTGCAAGCTGTGCCATCGTTGTCGGCTTTTTCCTGTTGACCAGGTCAAGGAAACCAGGGTCAACCATCTTGCAGTACCGGCTTATCCGGCGCCGGTCAATCTTAAGCGCTTCTGCAAGAAGGTTCTCATGGCTTGCCATGATGTTTGCCAGATTGCGGAGCGTCTTCGGCGTATGGCCGTTTGCTCCGATGTGAATGTGGACTCCGCATCCCCGGCTGGAGTCGCTCTTCGCACCTTCGTGCCGGAGTTTTCTGCAGAGTTCCTGAAGAGTTTCAATGTCGCTGTAGTGAAGGATCGGCGTGACCATCTCGCATTTTTCGGCATCCGGTCCGGCGATTGAAACGTCCTTCTGAAATTTCCATTCCCTTCCTTCGGCGTCCCAGGCACTCCAGGTCATGTAGCCGTTCCGCTCTGCGGTATTCTCATACCGTCCGGTTCCGAAAAAGCCGGCGGCAACCTTCGCTGCCCTTTGTCTTGTGATGCTGTTCATCTCAACTTCGACCCCGATGGTCTGGTTCTTCATCTCGTTTATCTGTCTCTCTGTCCTTGCGTTCATCGTGTGCCTCCTTTTGAAATCCTCGTTCATTGCGGGGTTTGTTTCCCTTTGGTGTGTCTATATATCACTCTGAAGCACACATATATCAACTTGATTTGGAGGCATAAAAGCACCAGACATCTGCCGTTTTCCAGGGGGGATAATTGTGTATCTTACGGGGCAGTCTTCCGGACGATGTCCTCACCGTAAACCACGCTCAGGCTGCTTCCGTTATCCCACCGCATCATAAGAGACCCTGTATCGTCCACGCCCCGGACGGTACCCAGTGTCCCCGGAGGCGGAGCCTGGATGTCATCCATATGAACAAGTTCCACACGGGTCCCGGAGGGGAATTCCCTCCTAATTCGTTCCACTGTCTCTCCATTCGGAAATCTCATGTTCAGTACCTCCGTTTCTGAATGCGGATGATCCTGTCAGCTTCTCCAGAAGAATCTTCCGGTCACTTTTATAGTCTTTTCCGATAAAACCCAGGCGGAGGAGCAGGCACCGGAAAGCGTACTTCTCATTATCAACTTCCTTCTCCTTCGCAGTGATTCTTTTGCTCTCTCTGCTCATCCGGCAGAGGGCTTCGATAAACCTGGTGTAGGCGGCCGCATGATCTGCGTCTGTTCCGAAGAACCAGGGAAACGCCACTCTGTCTTCCTTCATCTCAATGTTTATGCTTTCTGTTCCAAGTGCCTTTTTGATAAGCGCACCCTTGGCACCGAGGAGCTTCATGAGGTTTCCCACATTCACCATGTCGAAAGGAATCTCAACCGTGAGTTCCTGGTCTTTCTTCTGTACCGTATTTACCATCTCCGCATCTGCCGGAGCATTATCAGCCGTCTCCTCCGGTTCTGGAGAAAAACCTGCGGCCAGAACAGCATCCAGGACTCCGGCGGTATCTTCCCCGTTTTCAATTACCAGGGTGCCGTCCATCAAAACCCGGAAATCGCCGATCTCATAGGCTGCACTCGGCATTCCCATGTACTTCGCCTTTACTCCGGAAGCATCGGATATAACTTTCACCAGTTCCTTCCGCTTCGTTCCGGTTACATTGAATCGAATCTTCATCATATGTACCTCCTTTTTTGGTATGTACATACATCACTCTGAACGAAGAAAATAGCAAGAATATAATCGTACGATGCCCGCCGAAATACCCGGCTTTACTGCTCCGGAAACTGTGAATAATACACGATCCCGGAAAGAACAAATACCACGCAGGGGAGAGCAACCCCATTTCCCCACATCTTGTATTCGGCGGAATCGGAATAAGGTGCGGAAAGCCATTTCCGTATCTGTTTTGAACTCTTCGGCTTGCTGTCCGGCTTCATAGCCAGGCGCCAGGTTTCGAAGGCTTTATACCAGAAGTACAACTCTTCATCTGTAGGTTTCTTCGTTTCCAGGCCGCTGCACCACCAGTCCGGAAATCCCTGGAGCCTGGCACATTCGGTTGGAGTCAGCCTCCGCACAATGTAATCCGTGCCGTCCATATCATTAATGAGCGGAGGGTCCTTGTAATCCGTTGCCACCAGTGTGTTCGCTTTCTCTTTCCTGGCATCCGTAAAGAATGACGCCTTGGAAGAACTGTAATGGATAACATCCGAATCAAGCACGAACGGCTGGTTATTGCCTCCTGTGCCAAAAGTAGATAAAATCGTCTGCATCACGTCAAGCGGACCGGTATAACGCCCATCCTGTGCATGGTTTTCAAACACAAGCGGCGGATGATTTGCCTCTGCCCGCAGAGTACTTGTCACATTTTCTGTCACATCCATCCGCTGCCCGCCCTGGTCATTCAGGCAGACCACGCAGCCTGTTTCTCCAGGGCAGCTGCCAGCACCGGCGGCAGTGTCTTTCCATGTTCGGAAGCTCTCCGCAGAATACCCAGACAGGCCCTCCGACTCAAATAATATTTTTCCGGCACGCCCGCCGTTAAGATCTGCGACAAGGTAGATTCGTTTTCTTCTCTGGGGCACTCCCCAGTACTGAGCGTCCAGGACCCGCCAGGCGACGGAGTAACCTTCTCCCATGATGTTTCCTGCGTTCTGCCACTTACGGGGTGCAGGAACATATACGGTTTCATCCACGATATGACAGATGCTTTCGAGGACACATCGGAAGTCTTCTCCTCTGTTTGAGGAGAAAGCGCCCGGGACATTCTCCCAGACGATATATTCCGGATATTTTCCATCGGTCTTTTCCCTCATTTCTCTGATGATGCGGACAGCCTCGTAAAAAAGGCCCGAACGGTTACCGTCCAGGCCTTCTCTTCTGCCCGCTATGCTCATGTCCTGACACGGCGAACCGAACGTTATGATATCCACCGGTTCGATATTTCCCCCGTCCATCCGGGAAACGTCACCGTAATGCTTCATCTGAGGCAGACGTTTTGTAGTTACCCGGATAGGAAACGGCTCAATCTCCGATGCCCATACAGGCCTTATCCCAGAGATGATACCTCCCAGGGGAAAACCTCCAGAACCGTCAAACAGACTGCCAAGGGTAAGATTACTCATCCGGCACCCCCAGTTTCACATAGCTTACCTTCTTCCCGTCGCGGATTACATATACATCCGCCGGGTCATTGTTCTTAAACTGCAGATACCTCTTCACCGCCACATCCACGAACTTCGGTTCCAGCTCTATGCCATAGCAGGAGCGGTTCAGCTGTTCACAGGCAATCAGTGTGGAGGCAGACCCCAGAAACCCGTCAAGCACGAGGCCGTTGGTCTGTGTGCACTGCTTAATGAGGTACGCAATCAGCGGCACCGGCTTTGAAGATGGATGTCCGCAGCCGTCTTCCTTCGCATTCTTAATGCCGTCGAACTCAAATACCGTTTTCTGTTTCTGGTCGCCGTACCAGATGTGTTTCCCATCCTTACGCCATCCCCAGATAATTGGTTCCATGTTGAATTTCCAGTCGGTACGCGAGAACGGTGCCTTGGGTTTCTTCCAGACAAGACCTGCCCCAACTTTGAAGCCCGCATCCTCATAGGCATCGTAGAAGACCCTGGCCTTCATTGTAGCGTAGAAAACATACACAGACGCATCCCTCGCCATCGCCTCACGGAATTGCGTGAAGGCTGACAGAAGGAACTTATACCCTTCCTCATCAGAAAGGTCATCGTTTTTGATCTTTCCGACAGAACTGTCAAGCGCTACAAAATACGGTGGATCTGTACAGACAAGATTAACCTTCGTATCCCGGAGCAGCGCTTTATAGGTTTCCGGTTTAGTGGAATCCCCGCAGATAACCGTATGTCTTCCAAGGTGCCAGATATCTCCCTCTTTAGAAAATGCCGGACGTTCCAGTTCAGCATCGACATCAAAGTCATCCTCTTTGGCTTCTGTCCCATCATCAAAGAGCTTCGACAGTTCCTTTTCGTCAAAGCCGGTAAGAGAGAGGTCGAACGCCTCTGCCTGCAGAGCTTCTATCTCCACCCGCAGAAGTTCTTCATCCCATCCGGCATCCAGAGCCATACGGTTATCCGCAATGATATACGCCTTCTTCTGTGCTGCCGTCAGATGGTCTGCAAACACACAGGGAACCTCCCGTATGCCTTCTTCTTTTGCGGCAAGAATTCTGCCGTGTCCGGCGATCACGTTATAGTCACGGTCAATAATGACCGGATTAATGAAGCCGAATTCCCGTAAAGAAGCCCGAAGTTTATTAATCTGCTCCGGGCTGTGCGTTCTTGCATTATTGATATAAGGGATCAGTCTGCTGGTCTCCACGAGCTGCATTTCACTTGTAGTTTTCATGCCCGTACCAGCCCCCATTCCGCAAATTTCTCAAATCCGCCGATAGATTTGATGTATTCCCTGGCCTTCTCTACGATGTCCTTATACGGAACACCGCCGACTTCCTCATCGCCAATTGCACAGGTCAGTTCTACCGGCATGCCGTCTTCCTGGGCTTTAAGCCATGCATAGATGTTCACCGATACGTCTGCCTTCGACAGGTCCTTACCGTGCAATCCGCCGCCGGTTACGCTGTCAGCCATATCGGACCCCAGTTTTCGATTAGTTGCTCCAGAGTCCACATCCGTACCGCCAGTCCAGTCTCCCAGAGGATTGACTTCAGACCCTGGGTACGCTTCCCTGATATGCTCCGAGTCCGCATTGCTCTGACAGATAATCAGCCTGTCTCCATCCAGGATGTACTTCCCGTCTGACGGATATGCTCCATACATAAATGCCGCAATCTTCGTCAGCACCTTCTGCTCGGAAGTCACAGGCACGCCCTTAAAGATTCCGTTGTCTCCGCAGCGGATCATACCCGCCTGGTTATTTGAAAGGTGTGCATCCTGGGGCACTTCAAGGTAATCGGTAATAAGAGCGCCGCCAATACGGTTCACAATGGCCTTCACCTCTGCCCTGGGAATACGCACAGATGTCTCTGCAATGATATGGCAGATTCCATGCCCTGTCAGAACTTCCACAGCTATTCTGGGATCCTTCTCTTTTGCATACGCCGCATCCACAATGGCTCCGGCAATACGGTCCGCCACCTTATCGGGATGAGAGGGGTTCACTTTCTCAAACATACCATTCCTCACTTTCTGTTCCTGGTGCGGAGCAGCCTCTCCATCACATCATCCTGAGGACTGGCTCCGTCATATTCCACGGAACAGTTCTCACGGACGATCTGGTAAATCTGGAACCAGTCCGCATTGACCTGTTTCTTGTAGTCGCGGCTCATGGACACATACGGTGACGCGATGGCATTCCCTGTGGTCGGGTGTTTTGCCAGGTAGCCGAACTCGGAGATTGCCTCCTCGCACTGAATCCACCTGGCGACGCTCATCGCGTACTGCTCGATCAGCTGGTTGTTTACTAACATTTCACAGCCTCGTGCCTTCAGCCATTTATAGGTTTCACGGAAGATTTCCTCCGCACAAAGTTCGCTGCCGTTTTTCTGTCTTGCTTTCAGGTACTCATGTACAGGTGGCACATCTTCTCCTCTGATATCCGCCGGTTCCGGAAAGTCATCCGGCATCACCATAGCGCCTCTCGCTGTGCCATCCGTAATTCTGTCTGTGAGAGCTTTCCGTTTCGGCCCGGTTCCCGGCCTCGGCCCGCCCCTGTTTGTTCCGTCTTTCGCCACACCGGCACCTCCTTTCTCCGCGCCTGGGGTCTATCCCCTGTTTGAATTCAAAAAAACACACGCAAAACCCCGGGCCGTTCTTCGCTTAAAAATCTCCCGGAGATTCAACCCCGCCCCCCGTCAGCTGCGAATCTGCCTGTCACCCAGTTTCAGATGCATCTTCGTATGGCATGACTGGCAAAGGCTCATCAGGTTGTTCCTGTCGTGCGTCCCTCCCTGGGAAACAGGAATGATGTGATGCACCTCCTCAACCTTCCGGTACCTTCCTTCCGCAAGGCACTTCTCACAGAGCGGATGCTCTCTTGCGTAGCGGTCACGGATTCTTTTCCAGGCCCGTCCATACTTCTTACTGGTATCCGGCCTGCGTTCGTAGCGGTTGTACTGTCTGTCAATCATCTTCTTATGCTCTTCACAGTACTGGCTTCCTTCCACAGCAAGCCGGCTGCACGTGCCGTAGGCACACCCCCTTCTGGGCATCCTTGGCATCGGCTCACCTCCATTCGGGCAAAACAAAAGCCCCGCAGGATTTCTCCTACAGGGCTCTGCTTTCATTCGGTTTTCCTATTGTAACTATACCACAGGTCAAGTGTGCCAAACTATGCCAAACCGTGCCAACTTTCATCAGGAACAGAAAAATTTTCAAGAGCCGACTCATGAAGACGGTGTACGGTACGCAGGGAAACATTCACCATTGCCGCTATCTCCTCCCAGGTACAGTTGTCCAGGTACCGGTACCGAAGCACCATCTGTTCCTCGGGACTGCCGAGCATTTCAATTCTCATGCTGATGTCTTCCCTGAGAGAGATGAGATGTGATATCTTCTTCTCCACCTCTTCCTGCAGTTCCGCAATCTTCTCCAGGGTACGCACGAAGGGAGCCTCAGTAGGATGGTTGGGGTTGTGATGTTCTTCAAACCCGCTGCCGGACACACTTGCCGCCATGTCTCTCCAATAATCAATCTCACGCAGCCGGCAGTTAATCAGCGCGTCCAGGTGCTTTGCCTGGTTCAGATAGTCTTTCGGCGTCACTCTTCCACCTCCTGTTTCAGAGAGCGCAGGAGTTTCTCACCGTCAGCATCCGTCAACATTTCAAACCACTCCGACCGGAAGAACCTTTCCACCTTCCGCTTTATGGAACGCGCAGCGCTATTCTTCTTATCTGCCTTCAGACCTTTCAGCGCGACACGATAGTCCTTTACTGCCTGAATAATGATGGCGTTTGCCAGTCTTTCATAATTTGTGATACCGCCCATATGCGTACCTCCTCTGTATGATTAACATCGGTGCATCGGGGCGCTGCTGCTTTGTTTCAATGCGGAGGGCCGTCCAACGCAGCCCGCACCTCATCCACAGAACGAACAACCAGGGCTGTCCCGCCTGCGGCGAGGATTTTCCGGATGACTGCCTCCTGCAGCTTCGTAGGCCTTCCCTTTGCTGTCTTAACCTCGAAACCGTAGAAGTGTCCTCCAATGCAGGCAATGATGTCCGGGATGCCTGCCGTCCCGTACATACCTCCATGCTCCTTCCAGAAGAAGCACCCGGGTACCGTTTTAAGATATCTCATGATGGCTTTAACAATATCTGATTCATTCACGTGTTCCAAAGACCTCCCTATTTACGGGACCTGGAACACATGGAACACGAAAAATCCCATTATACTGATTTTTATTTTTAATAAATTAAAATATATATTTTTTTATAATATATATGGGAAGATAGGATTTTGGTGTTCCGTCGTGTTCTCGTGTTCCAAATCTCTATGCCGAAAAGCTGCCTGATGGTGTTAACCAAGCACTTCGCCAAGCTTTATCCCGGACAGAACACGTCTCTTCGCTATGCGGTCGATGTCCCGTGTTACTGCCGGAAACGCAGCTGTGATCTGCTGCACGAAGTTCTTCTGCGAGTATGGTTTCATGCCGCATTCCTCGCAGTAACCCTTATAGGCGTTGAAAAGTTCCGTCGAACCGGCAGTATATGTCTCACCCATCTCACAGTAATCCTTCACGAACGACAGCACAGAGTCAGACTCCTCCCGATACTGCTGAAGCTCATCCGCATTGACCTGCGTCTCGGAGAACACGTAATGGTTGTTCATGAGTCTCCGCAGGCCTTCCAGGGCGAACAGGAAAATGCCGTCCGCCTCCATCCGGAACTTCTCCAGGAGGTCTGGATCTCGTCTGTTCTGAGGTACGGAATAATTAAACCGAATGATGATGAGCCGCCGGTAAAAGCCCTCTGACCGGTCTCCGTAGTTCTTCGGGATGCTGTTGCATGAGAACAGGAGCCTTGCGCTGGACTGGAAGGAAAACGGATTCTTGTTCTTCTTCTCCACAGTCAGATAGTCCTCTCCTACCAGCGCCTTGAAGATACCATTGTCATCAATATTCTTTGTGGGCAGGTCCGCAAAGATGTTTGCCAGCTTGCCGAAGAGCTCCGCAGTCTTGAACCTCTCGTTCAGGGCCTGCCAGGAAACGTTGGATACGTTCTGCCTGCCGAGCAGCACATCGTTCAGCACCCGGAGCAGCACCGACTTTCCCGCAGAAGCTACGCCCACAATGACAAAGCACTTCTGGGCCGCATTCACCGGGATAAGAAAGTAGCCGAGCATCTCCTGGATAAGCTTCACCTGGTCCATATCGCCACCCATCGACTCCGCGAGGAACTTCTTAAACAGCGGACACTCAGCCTTCGTATCGTAGGTCACGTTCAGCTGCACCGTAGAATAATAATCCGGTGTGTGGGACGTCAGCGTATCCTCCAGGACATTGTAGAGTCCGTTCCGGACATTGATGATGTAAGGATTTGCGTTCAGTTCCCGGATATCACGCTGTACCAGAAGACGCCACTGCTTCTCCGCATCCACAATCTGCGACATCTTCGTCTCGCGGATGAGCATCTTCTCCTGCACCTGGCGCTGCGCTTCCATCTCCGACATCTCGACATACACTCCGCCCCGGTAGCAGAAATGCTGCTCAGCGGCATAGAATACCTGCTGTGTCTCTGACATATCCTTTGCCAGGACGCCGGGCAGAAACCGGAGTCCGTTGTCCGTCGGCTCATACCAGTCCGGCACCGACAGGCCGGCTTTCGCCCTCTTAGCTGCTTTCCCCGCCTGGTAATTCTTACTGGTTTCCCTGTAGACCTGCATGAGGGACTTCAGAAACGAAGCTTTCAGCTTAAAGTGGTCGCGGACCTCTGTGTTGATAATGACATCCGCCGTCACCACATCCTGGTTGTACAGATAATCTGTCACAAACTTCTTCGCGGCCTGCAGGTCCTTTATCGCCTCGCCGGTAACCGAAAGACCGTGCAGAATCTCAAGCAGCGCATCGGCTCCCATCGGCTGGTAGCACCATGCCGCCGGAGATTTCACGGGGCACTCTCCCGCTTCAAATTTCGGGCAGCGGAATCCTTTCTCACAGATAGTCCTGCAGGTAATCGGATTGGTTCCGCTCTCAAGGAAATGGTTAATCTTCTTCTGTGTGCCGCTTTCGGTGTATCCCGGGTACGGCGCGGACAGCTTATGGATAAGGTCTGTACCGCCCTCGAAAGGAGCGAGATTCGTGATCATGGCGTACCAGTCGTGTTCCGGGAGTGATACCGGATCGTCCCGGCAGTGCTGCAGAAACACACAGGACCGCATAACCATGCCGATCCCCTTCTCCATCCCGGTCTTCCGCTCTACCGGACCAAGGTCGGCCTCCGGCAGCACATCGGAAAGCTGGTCCTGCGTGTATTTGCGCTCCGGATGGAAACTGATACATGTGACTTCCACCGGAGTATCTGTCTTGCAGTGATTGAAGCCCGGAAGCCGCATGACCCTCGACTCATTCACACACATCGGGTCGCCGTCAAAGTACTTTACCAGCCGTGTCTGTATTTCCCGGAAACGGTCAACTCTGGCCGTCGAATCCATAAACCAGTATGTGTGAAGTGATTTCCGTGTGCGTATAACCATGGACGGCGGCAGCGGAAAGGCGTCAATCTTCTTCTGCTGATCCTCAAAGCTGTCATGGTCCATCTCCACAAACTGGGCGTTGATCCTGGTGATGTTGACATCGTCATGTCCGCCGGAGTTGACGACAAAAAAGATGCCTCGTCCAAGCGCGTTATGGTTCCTCAGTGTATCCTCGATGCTCTTGTACTTGCCGCATTCGCACTGCAGCTTGCATCCGGGAAATGTCCCGCTCTTCTTATCGTCGAACACACGGAAGCAGACCATGTCCGTCGGGTTGAACAGGCTGCCGAGCACATCGGGGACCGTAACATTCATGCATCTACCTCCATGTATTTCACCGGAATATGCAGTCTCTTCGCCTCATGTATCTCCTGCTCCATGCCGGGTGATATGGGACCGAAGACCCAAACCTCATCACAGAGTTTCAGCAGCGCAAGGCCGAACAGGAGTCCCAGGTCCCTCTGGCCCGGGTCATTGTCATCCAGAAACTGAGGATACAGCAGATGACTGGCAATGGGCATATACCCTTCGTCGACTGCCTGGCGGCAGTACTCAGCCGCCGCTCTGATGTTCTTCTCCGTATCTCCGGCATACTGCGAGGCCACATACACCTTCCTGCGGTTCTTGTCCGCAAAGCGCCGTTTCTGCTGTCTGCGGTACTCACGCATTGCACTGCTGATAGCCGCGCCCTCTGTCGGGCAGTTATAGCCCTCTCTGTTTTTATACATATATCAGTCCTCCAGTTCTTCCATCGTCCCGAAAGTCTTTCCAGCAGAAGCCTCTGCAGCCAGGGGAAGGTCAAACTCCGGAAACGGCTGCGGTTCCATACATGATTTGATAAAGGACACAGCCTCCGAAAGTCTCTCCTCCGGAATGATAAAGGTCAGTTCGTCATGAATCTGCAGAATGGGTTTAAGCCATGGCCTCTCCGGGAGTCCCGTAAGAATTCTCCCGAGTGACAGCTTGATGATATCCGCTGCTGTTCCCTGGATTGGCGTGTTCATGCTGCACCGCTCCGCAAACGACTTCTTTCCCCAATCCTCTGAACGGATACCCGGAAGATAGCGCCTTCGCCCAAGCCATGTCTCAGAATACATTCTCCTCGCCGCATCCGCCTTCGTCTCCTCCTGCCACGTGACCAGCGCAGGGTAGCCGGCTTTCAGGTTCCGGATTATCTCTTCACACTCACTGACTGATTTATCAACCCCGGCCTTAAACTTCAGCGTCTTCTGAAGCCCCCGTGGAAACAGGCCGTAGAACGTCCCAAAGTTCACGTTCTTGGCTATCGTCCGCCGCTCCTTGTAATTCTCCGCATGTTTGTCCTGAGCCTGGGCGTAGGGGATGTTAAAGATGACCGATGTAGTTGCGGCATGGATATCCCCGCCCGTGCGGTACGTCTCCATCATGGTTCTGTCCCTGCAGTAAAAAGCCCCCACACGCAGCTCAATCTGTGAATAATCGCAGCTGAGGATAAGACAGCCGTCCGGCGCCTTGATAAAATTTCGGACACCGATAGGATCGTTCGTCTTGCGTGGTGCATTCTGAAGGTTCGGGGAACTGCAGGAAAACCTCCCCGTATCCGTGGAAAGAGAAAAGAAGTTCGGATGAATACGTCCGGTCACTGCATTCACATATTTCAGATAGCCGGCAATGTATGTCGAAGTGATCTTGTTCCACTTCCGGTATTCCTGCACCAGTTCAAAAAGGCGGGAGAGTTCCGGACGGTTCCTGTCACACCATTCCTTCAGCTGAATCATGACCGCGTCATCCGCAGCCTCACGGTTGCTCTCCGTAGTTCTGAAGACGGGAAGCCCGAGGTCCCGGAACAGGTACTTCTTGAACTCGTTTGTTCCGCAGTTGCTGCCAATCTTCACATCCCCGATGATGTCTGCAATCTCCGCACGGATTCTCCCCATCTCCCGGTCTGACTCCGCCTTCCGTTCCATCATGAGCGGAATATCTACCGGCACGCCGTTGAACTTCATAATCCCGAGATACACTGATGTCGGGGACTCGATGTTCTCCACAATCCATCTGTGTCTGGGAAGGCAGCGGTCAAACCACCTGTTGAAGATATGCATAAGCCGCAGAGCGAAATCCGAGTCGGCACAGCTGTACCGGATAGTCTCCGGATCCGTCGGGTCCAGTTCATCAAAGTATCTTCCTTCTGTAACTGCCTCAAAGGACGGCAGCGGTTCGCCGCACAGTTCTGATGCCAGCTTCTTAAGGCCGGAGTCGGACAGTTTTCGGAATTCTGTCGGTGTCTTCAGAGTCATCTGAGCCGCCGCAATGGTGTCATACACGGGTGCCTGGATCACGATTCCGTTCTTATATGCGAACATGGACTCAAAAGATATGTTGTGTGCCGCCTTGTGTATCTTCCCGTCGGCCAGGAAGTCCCGGAGGAAACCGTAAAATGTATCTTTATCCATGTTCAGCCCTGTCCGGTGAGCCACCGGAATCATGATCCCCGTCCCCTCGGCCACACTGATGCTCATCGTACAGATGTGGCTTCTTGCCGGGTCGAGCGCAGCCTTCTCCTCTTCCCGGTGCATCTCATCCGGGGCTGTCTCAAAGTCAAAGGCTGCCTCTGCCGCCCCGGACATATACTCGTGTATCTCTTCCAGAGTAGTGACAATCCTGTAATCTGTTTTCTTTTCCATCTGTTTCTCCTTATGGCAGAATCTCCGGAAAGACCGCTGTCCTCCCGGAGCTCCGTGTATTTATCGTCCGTTACAGGGGTTCTGCGGCCCCCTCGATATCCGGAGTATCAAACGGTGTCTGCTCATTTTCGGAAAGTGCCGTAAATGAGAGGTTTGCAGCATACTCCTTTACACGTTCCACCATCTGGCCGACCGCCGCCTTCTCATCCGGATTAAGTGCGCGCTCGAAGGAGAAAACTGCCTGGGAATATGCGATGCCCGATGCGCTGGACGCTTTCTTCAGGCTGATTTTCGTTACAATCTGAGAGAGTTTTCTGCCCCTGGACAGCTGTCTCTTCAGATACTTGGTAAACTCCTTCAGCGACCCGGTCGGTAACGACAGCACCAGCGGAAACATTTCATTCTCCATGAGGATGTAAAGCATCCGGCGGTTCTTGCAGGCCTTAGCCTGTCCCTCTCCGCTGCCAAACTGGTTATACGGGCATCCCGCGCACATCCCGCCCGGGTCACCCTTCCCCCAGACTCCGTCAAACGAACCGCAGTCCGGAGGGTTGGAGCCTCCCTGATACTTATCACGGTAATACGCATAAGCCGGATGATGCAGAAGAATGACTCCTCTGATCTCCTTCACCATCTCCATTTCGTCATTGTCACCGGGAATCTCAAAAGCCGTTGAACCGCCTGCCGGAATTCTGATCCGGTCAAAGGTGAGCTGCAGCCCAGCAAGGTCATCCGAGGCCTCTCCGAACGCATCTGCAGCAGCCAGTGCATATCCGCCCATAGCAGTCATTTCAGTAGTTTCTACATTCATGTTTTCCGACATCTCTGTGTCCTCCTGTTATTGAATTCATTATTGTCTTCCCGTGTTTTACTGCTGCATAGCTGCAGTGCTAACCCCTGCGGACGCCTACCGATACCTTCTCCCAGGCTGATACAACGTCTGCCAGCCATCCGGGAATCTCATCGCCGTTCGCCGCTCTCTGTTCCTTAACAAAGGATGCCAGGGTATTTGCATTGACAGTCTCAGTCACAATAGAACCGTAGCCGTTATCTTTCAGCTTCTGCATAAGTTCGTCTTTGCGTCCTGCAGCCGGCGATGCGAAGAGACGTGTGTTCAGGTAGAATGTGCTGCCGTTCCTTGAGAACTGTTCAACTTCCTGGTCAGCCATAGCATCCGACAGTTCCTGGTCAAGCTGCTCAATCTCAGCGTTGACTGCCTTTATCTCCGCATCCAGGTCCTTCTTCCTGTCCCGCGCAGCCTTAAGCCTGTCAGCCATTTCAAAGATTTCATTGTTCATGGTCCGTACCTCCTTTCCACTGCATGCCGGATTTATCAACCCCTCTGTCTGTTCAGTCCTGAAACGGGTTCCTGCCTCTGCGGTAATCGTCAACAAGCGTCTTTGCAAGATCTACCTTGTTCCGCAGCGACCGGAGTACTTTCCTGTCCACCGTCTCGGTGCATACGAGGTAAATGTAATGGCAGCGTTTTGTCTGCCCCATCCGGTGAATCCTGGCTTTTGCCTGGTCAAAATTCGACATCGAATAGTCCATGGAAAAGAAGACCATCGTGCTTGCCGCCGTCAGAGTAATACCGAGCCCTGCTGCCGCAATCTGGCCTACAAATACACGGCATTCCGGGTCTTCCTGGAACCTCCGGATCTCACTTTCACGCTCTTTTACCCTGCCCCGGACAGCGGCAAAGTAAATCTTCTTTTTCTGAAGCAGCTCCTCTATGTCATCGAGTTCCTTTACAAAACGAGCCATGACCACAACCTTCTGACCCTGCTCCGCAGCGGAATCAAGAATATCGGAAAGGGCTTCCAGTTTCGCCGTACTGATAAGGTGGCTCCCGCCATCATCATCTGTAATGTGACCGCCTGTGACCTGGGAAAGCCGCAGAAGCTTTGTCAGCACGTTCATGGCCGAAACCTCTCCGTCCCTCAGTTCAGCAAAGGATTCCTTCTCCAGTTCCCGGTATACTTTCATTGCTTTCGGCTCAAGTTCCACCGGGACAATCTCCTCCGTAATGTCCGGCAGATCGAGGCATTCCTCTTTTGTTACCCGATAGGCAATGCTGTGCATCCGTTCCAGGAAGTCGTCCATCATGCTCTGCCGGAACCGTGGAATGTGGTTCCCATAGCCGGTCATATCGAAATACCGGTTTCGGAAGGAATAGAAACTGGACCCGAAAACCTCCCTGTTCAGGAATCTGTATTCTGAGAACACATCCAGTTCTTTGTTTGTTATCAGCGTCCCTGTCAGCAGCAGACGGTATGCAGCCCTGTCACCAAGGCTGTGCATTGCCTGGCTCTGCTTGCTGCGGACATCCTTGATTTTATGTCCCTCGTCCGCAATGATAAGGTCTGTTCCATACCGCTGAAGGTAGGGTTCCAGGATTCTCGCCGACTCATAATTAACTACAAGGACCTCCAGGCCATTTCCTGACATCTCCTGAATCTGCTGCCGTTTCTTTTCGCCTGTTCCTTTCAGAATGGTCAATGTATATGGGAAAGCTGCCATTGCTGCAAACTCCTGCTCCCAGACTCCCAGAATGGACAGAGGCGCCACTACCAGTACCCGGTTTACGAGGCCGAATTGGTAGAGGATTCCGGTGATGCCGATTGCTGTCAGCGTTTTTCCACATCCCATTTCCATCAGCAACGCAACTCCGGGGCTTCTGGAATCGGATGGAAGGAGACCAAACTTTCTGCAAGCGAAGTCAAAAGCCGCCTGCTGATGCAGATATGGCCGCACCTTAATTGGCATGGGAAGAGACGGGTTATTCTGATTCACCATGTTCACCTCCGGCCTCAACCTCCTTTATTTCGACCTCATCAACAGTCCTGCCCGGTGTGATAACCAGGATGTGCGTTCCGTCTCCGAAAAGCATCTTTAACAGTTTCCGCGGGAACCTCAGTGCTGTTCCGCTGACAACGTGTTCCCTTTCCCCTTTATGATTTGCGATACTTATCTGTATCCTGTGCCGCAGTTTATTCATTTCTTTCAGTCCTCCTGTCTCTGAATGGTTCTGTTGCCTGGGAATTACCCCTACTTCCATACGGGAAAGTCAACCCTTCTTCGTCCGGCGCCGCTTCACCGGAGTGACTCCGAAAGCGTCAGCAACCTTACCGATCACATCGTTCTTGACGTTGACGATGGCCTGAAGTTTCTTCTCTTTTCCCGAGATCTCAACCTCTTCCTTCCGGATCTCCTCCAACTGCTTACATTCACCAAAGTGTGCGAAAAACAAGTTCCGCTGCCGCTCGTTGCATTTGGTCTCGATGACCTCACGCACCCTTGCGATGTCAGGATTTTCCGGCACTTCTTGGCCGCAGACAACATTGGCGGGGTCATCCTCAGGCCTTGATACCGTGTCCCAGGGGTCAACTGCGTCATCCCCATCCGGATCGGCCTCATAACGGTTTCGCCTTGCATCGAAAAGTGGGTCCGTGTTTTCCCTGGCATATCGGTTGCCAAGATCCTCATCGTGATCCATGCTGTCAAGGAGCAGGATGATTTCCTGGGTAATGCCGTCCTTACCCACGGTCAGGGGGATGCGTTCGTACTGCTCAATCTCCGAGTTCCACCGCTCATAGAAGTATGCTGTAGCGTCTGAGGCCATGTAGCACTGGCGGTTTGCATCGTAGCTGCTGGTTCTCTTCTTTTCTTTTCTCATTACCGCGTCCTTTCCGTCCGATGCTAGACGGAGGGACACAAAGAGAGCCTGCGGTCGAAGATGAACCACAGGCCCAGCATCCGAAAATGAGCGCACGAAGTCAACGGTGTGGATACATCTTCATCCCAACGCAGCGTTCGCTGCGTAGTGGACTCTTATGTATCCCGCCGTCCGTAAGCGCTATTTGGACTTTGAGATATTATTATTTATGGTGATTATGACGAATTATTCTTCGAAAATGCACCTACTTAACGGGTCATAACATGAACCGTTTCAAAGTGCGAAACCCGCCTGTTTACAGGCATTCTGGAGTCTTCGTGTTTTGAACAGAGAATGCCAGGTGAACATTGCTATTCCTGGAGTTCCGTCAGAAAACAAAAAAAGCCGGAGCTATCTGCTAAGCCTCTACAGGCTTTTACAGATAACTCCGGCGGTGGGTAACTCCTTTGGTTCCCGTTGCTCGGTAGTTCTTTTCATTTTGACGGTTAACCCGTCTCGTCATTCATGGCATCTCTTATCTGCCGCTTTACCTCGTCATCCTCGATAAACATGCTGCCACGGATGTTCTGCATATCGTAACGGATAATATCCCCGTTTTCATCAACCGTTACGTCAAATACCCGCGGGGTCTTAGGCAATCTGTAATTGCGGATTGGAATCTTCTTTTCCATGCTCACACCTCCTCACCCTCAAAAAAGTCGGAACAACTCATCTATCGCCTTCTCTGAAAACTTCAGTCTACTAAACTCAATCATTCAAACACAAACCAGTATATCGAACATATGTTCGTTTGTCAATGAAGAAGCCTTTTTCATATTTGTTACTCAATATGACCCGCTTCTGAAGTTTTCCTTTCGGTATCTAAACTATACTACGAACGCCAAGCCTACAATCCTACTCATGGAGTAGGATCAGGTGCGAATAAAATAGCCAAAACTAAAGCCGCACCGGGCCTTTTTAGCTTCAGTGCGGCATTCGGCATCCGACCCATCAAGTCGGGTTGGTATGTATTAAATTATAAAAACATTGTGCTCATTAAGAAACGCCTTGACAGAAGACATCTTCTGTCCTGACATCGTCTGCAACGCAGTATCAATCCATATGTGCTCTTCTCGTGAATACATAAGATAGCATGGTGAATACTGAAAGATATGGCTGCTCAGTTTATACGGAAGTTTCAGTCCAAGGCAGATAAGTGACAAGGACTCTACTGTCGGAGGGTTCTTTCCATTAATGATCCTACTAACCACATCAGAATTCATACCAATATCTTCTGCAAGTTCTTTATATGTCATTCCGCTGTCTTTAAATGCTTTCTGAAGACAGTCAACATAATCAGTACTGAATGTTCTGTAAAGTTCAGCATAATGCAGAATGTGATCGGAAAGTGCTTCTTTCTGTCTTTCCGGAGAGGAGTGCTGCAACCCATCCGTATATGCTACTTGAATAATAACTTTAGCATCTTTATCTTTGTTCAAATAGCAGACGGTATAGTATTCGTTAGCACAACTGTCGATCACAGTCATGTCGAATGCAAGGCAACATTCATCCATGTGATTTCTGGCATAATCTGTTAATGCCGTCCTGCCATCTTCATCCTCTCGGATGTACTTTGGGGATGCCAGGATGAGGTGTGCATCAACATACTGAAAGGATCCGTCTGAAACTATTTCTCTCAGTTTCCTGTTGCTGACAACCTGTCGTGCCAAATCCTCTGAAGCAATAGTAAATGTTTGGTTTTCCTTCAGCGAACCGCTCTTGTAACGATACGTATCAACATACCTGCCATCGACCCAATTGAATGTACCGACCGCTTCTTCGTAACCTGCTTCGACCATACGGATCTTAGCGGCCAATCTAGACACGCCAAAATCTGCTGCCAGTACATCAATAACCAGTTCCATGATTTCAATGAGGTCAAACTTTCCAGTAATCTGCCGATACTCTTTGATTCGCTTTGAGGCCATTGCCTTGAATGCCCGCATCGGCATCTGAATTCTTGGTGTCAGTGCATTAGCCTGCCTTTCCATCAAGCTGACATCACTGCTTTCGCGTCCTTTGACTCCTCCAACAACACGGCATCCAATCATACTGACATCATTGTTGCAGAGACGATCCAATTCAAAAGCTTTCCTGTGGATATCCCAGTGTACGCACTCATGAATGATCGTATTATTGACCTTCCCAAGGTTGTAAAAGAAATATGTCTGTGGATCAACTAGAATAGTCCTGGCGGGAATATGTATTGATTCTTTCTTTCCGGTCTGGTCATTATACAGTACTGTATCACAATCCTTAAAATAGACCTGCCCAAAGATACTGCAGTCTTCAGTAATAGACCGGATACGCACTGTCAACCCCATACCCTCAGCAACCGCTATCGGATCAACATATGCGACATCTACAAGTGCCTTCTTATAGTTTCTCCGAAGGAAATCCTCTGCAGCCTGTTCATAATCATTCTTATTGATTACAGGAATAAGGCTGTCATAAAGCTTGCGGTCGTAATGGTCTTTGGCATTATATACTTCAATACTGTTAATTCTGAAATCGTCTAAATTATTTTCAAGGTCTCCGGTGCAACGGAGTACAAACCACTGCTGAGGATACTCTTCCTCATCGTAATGATAATCTCCTTCGCGGACCAGAATCTGTGCCTCAACTCGAATGTCAAAACCAACCTGTGTTCCCGGAAGGTCATAGGCATCCACATGAAGGACTTTCGGGTCATCAGCAAGTTCAAACTCGCCTACACAACGGATTTTATAAAGTCTCAGTCCCAGGCACTCAAAATCATCCTGCCCTGTTTCTTCAATAAAAGATGCAACAGAATTATAAATTTCATTATTGAATCGATTCGAAACATACTCTTTGAATGAACGACTTCCCGCCAAATGCAAATCCCCCGCTTATTCAAACAAAATGTGTTATGCCAGTCCAAATATTAATCTAATAGTGTCAGTCAACTTCTTCCTGGTATCCTGTTCGTCATCTTCAAAAACAAACGGCAGTCTGATAAAATGCACATTTATATTTCCAGAAGGGCTCTCGCTTATAGCAACAGGGAATGCCGTTTCTTTCTCTTCATACCGATACATGGGATAAAGAAGATAAACATCACTTATCCCGCGCTTCCTGGCGTATTCCAGAACCTGGTACATGTCCCCCTGTTTGACTTCACTGTTTATGTTATCAGTATAGTCTGGATTATCCTCAAATCGGGACAATTCTTTATACTTTGTGTCAAGAACAAATACTTTACTGGCATATTCAACGAGAATATCATGCCTCATTGTAAATGCAGCTCCGGTAATAGTGCCTTTATATATAATCTTCTCCACCAGGCTTGCCCGGCTTTCCTGCAACCGCACTCTGGCCCCGTGCGCTTCCATAACTTCCCTTAGAAAACCGCCGATAAAGCCTTCAAACAACAAGTCCGTTGGGAAAAGGAAACAGAACGCTTCATGCGTGTCTATGGAATAATTGCTCATCTTATTGAGAAGAAACATCTTACTCATGCTGATTATTATTCCGTAGTTTCTGTGCATCTTACTGAGTCTGATATTGTCACAGTCACTAGGCTTGCATGGAACATCCGATACCTCATCAAGCCTTGTAAGAACTGTTCTCAGTGCTTTCTGATTCTTCTTTGTAGTACTATTATATAGCTGCTTGCATGTATACTTGATAATCCGGTTAACCCGGTTATCAAACTCAAATGTAGAATATGTGCAGCGGAACTCTGCTGTTCTCCCATTCGGGATCTTCCGAAGGACGTAATCCTTATAATCAAATTTTCCTTTGATCGACCGGATGTCTTCGGTTTCCTCGACATACTGATAATAAGCTCCGCGCTCAACTGCGCTCCGCACATAACCTATATACAACGTGATAAATAGTTCCTTTAGGTCTTCCGAGTCATGAAGCTCACTCGAAATATTCAAGAAAGGATACTCCAGTTTGTTGCAGTACTCGATCCAGTGAACCAGGTTTTCAAGAAGATGCTTCTGGCTTAGGTTATCTGTATCATGATCTTCATATTCCGTGCTAAATACTTTCGGGAAAATGTTCAGTTGCTCACCCTTAAAAACGATAGTCCCTACATACTTCTTGGTTCTGATTCCCTTCTGTCCCGTAAAATCCAGAAACTGCTGCTGTGTTTTCACTTCTTCATCATTGTAGAAAACAGAGCGTTGCTCCCAGTTCTGCTGCAGAAAATCCGACAGTTCATCAAGCGCTGACTGAGATTGCCATGCAGATGGGAGTTTTGCGTTTGCTATTTTGGTATACTCATACCTGTTCAGAACCATTTGCGTCACCCTTTATTGCTACACGCAGTCTCCCGATCAAATTGTCTTCTATTTCAATCCCGGCTCCAGTCTTTGAAATCACATCATTAAGAATATTTCCTACCTTTTTCCGGTTGTCATAGAAATATTCGTACAGTAACGGAATAATGTTGTTATTAAGGATATCGCAGAGATCTTCTTCTGCCCTATTCATGAAATATGAATGCCCTACAAGAAGGTCCGTACTGTCGAGTTCTTTTGCCAGTATCAGGTTCAGTTCGTGAAGAAATTTCCTCAAGACTGCATCGTCAACCAGGTTGTCATCGGGCTGTTGTTCAATAAAAGAGAATCTTCTCCGGAGAGCAGTGTCAATAAGAGAGATGGACTTATCGGCAGAATTCATTGTTCCAACAATATAAAGGTTATTGGGCACAGCAAATACATCCCCTGACGGTAATGTTGCACAGGTTTCATTAACTTCCCCCCAGCGCTTATCGTCTTCTATAAGTGTTATAAGTTCACCAAACACCTTAGAAATATTAGCACGGTTGATTTCATCAATGATAATTACATAGTTTCTATCCGGATGGCTTAACGCATCATCTGCGATTGCTTTAAATATCCCATCGACTTTTCTGAAAGACATGTCCTTACCGTCAATATCAGGTCGAAGCCCCTGAATGAATTCTTCGTATCCGTAACTCTGATGAAACGTTGTAAAGACTATCTGTTTTTTCTGAAGATAGTCATTATACTTCGCCATAACAGTTTTTCGCTCTATTTTATTTTTTCTGCTTTTATCCACCTCACGGTTTTCAATAATTGCCAACGCATATTCTACTGTTAAATAGGTCTTTCCTGTCCCCGGGGCACCAAATATAATAGTATTAAGCAAATGAGTTTTATCCGTTCTTTCCTTAAGCGCTATATTTAAACAAGTTCTTTTTTTAGATTCTCCCTCCATATCGATTCCGAGTCTGCTCTTTAAATCGTTCATATTAGCTACAATAGCGTCTATAGCTGGCTTACTGAAGTCTGCCATCTCCCTCAATCTCCCTTAACACACTATCTATTTCCTGCCTTTTAGCCTCATTCAGTCTGCATCTATCATCATCTGTTGTCGAAAAAATCCCTGCAGCAAGAAAACTACCTTTAATATATGGAAATGTATTTATCCTCTTCGGTGCTCCCGTTGCATTCTGGGTTTTTTTTATGTTTTTTTTGATTTCTGTTGTGACGATTATATTTAACTTCCCTTGTCTATATTTTTGTATTGTTTCATTGATTTTATCCAAATACCCTTCCTCGCCTCTATTTCTCTCATATATTAGCAGAAAATATTCTGTCAAATCTATGCTATTATATTTATTTACAAAACGCAAAACATCAAAATAATCAGACGCATATCTGCAGCTTTTGGACATCATCATTCTTTTCATGCCTTGTAGTATTACAGATTGTTCCATCAATCCTAAGTATTTAATTACATCTTCTTTTGTCTCTGAATCCTCTTCTTGTTCTGCGATTTCTATACTTGAGCGTATATCAATAAACGCCTTTCCTAAATTAGTAAATAAATCCTTATTCTGAAACGGATTCAGATTTGCGTAGTTGATGAATCCAATGTTTTGCAAAAAAGGAAAAATATTACGCAAATAATCATCTCTCATTCCCAACCTTGTCAAATGCATTCTTACAGAATTCAAGGAGCCAAAATTCTCATGCTTATCCAATTCCATAAAAATTTCTAAGACCATTTTTTTTATACTATCGATCAAACTTGTCCCTGGCCCCCCCGGAGATGAAATCGATATCCTCAGTTCTTCCATAATTCAACCACCTATAACTGTTCAGCGATAGCCTTTGCTATGCTATATGCGAGTAAGGGCGGAACCGCATTTCCTATTTCTTTATATTGGTCCGTCTTTGTTCCTAGAAAAACATATTCATCAGGAAACGATTGTAATCGTGCATTCTCCCTTGCCGTTGGAATTCGATTCTCTTTGTAATGAAAGTAATTACGATGCCCTGTATCTACTGTATGACACGGTTTAAAGCTCGGCATACGTTCAAATCCTTTCCTATATTTTCTCACATTCCAATATTCATCAGGCAAATCATATATAGTACCACCGTCCGGAACCATTTTAATAATATCAATCGTTTGTTGTGTATGTACTGTTATTTGATGATTCTGCACCTCTTTAACTGTCCCTCTCATTTTTCGTTGATAATCATTCAATGGTTCAGAAGCATAACTGTGAAGTTCGAGTAATCCATCTTCCAGGTTCAAAGGCGCAAGGTCACTAATAGCATCTTTACTTGTAACCACGGAATCAAATTTCGGAGGAAAAGTAAACTTGCCATTTTTCAGCCCAACAAAAAATACCCTATATCTGTTTTGTGGAACACCATAATCTGCGGCACAAACTTTTTGGAACTGTACATTGTAGCCAAGTCTACCAAATCGGTTAATAATGTCATTCTTAAATAACCCTTTACATAAATTCAATAATCCCTCAACGTTTTCTAACACAAAGAAATCTGGCGATACTTGTTCAACCACTCGACAATACTCAATATACAAGTGGTTTCTAGGGTCATTAACATCTCTTGTCCCGACCTTACTAAAGCCTTGACATGGTGGCCCTCCTATAACTCCAACAATTTTATTATTTTGATTCAATTCTATTAATTTCTCGTTCGTCAGTTCGTGAATATCTTTGCACTCAGCAATAGCACATTTTCGATTGTAATTGTATGTTTCTATCGCCTTTTCCCATGAATCAATCGCATATGCCACTTCAAATCCAGCTTTTTCAAAGCCAAGACTTAATCCTCCGCAACCACAAAACAAATCAATAATCTTATTTTTCATTTTCAAGACTCTCCCTAATAGCTTCAGCTAAACTCTTTGCTAATAATGGCGGCACGGCATTTCCAACTTGTAGATATTGTTCCGTCATTATCCCCGTAAATACAAAGCTATCAGGAAATGACTGTAATCTCGCAGCTTCTCTTACTGTGGGAATGCGATTAAAAACAGGATGATAATAATTGCTATGTTGATTTCCTGCATCAATAGTTACAGAGACGTCATCTTCATTAAGTCTTTTATAGGCAGAGGAGTGCCTATTACTTCTGCCTGTTCTTGTTGTTCTTTTAGTAACCCACAATTCTTCTGGAACAAAACGCCAGTTGCCCCCCTGTGGAACATACGAGATTCTCTCCTGTTGGATTAATGCTGGATAGTGTATATCATGATTTGGTACTGTGTTATCTAAACTCCGAAGATAACCCTGATACTCCGTTTTCGGCGGCACATTTAATGTTCTAAAAGTTGGCTTTCCATTTTCAAATTGGTATAGTTCACTAATCGCTTCTTTCACTGTCGGGGCCGTTTTGTTCTTCTTTATTGACGATATAGAAAAAGGATTATTCCGTGTAATAATAAAGAAATTCCTTAAACGCTTTTGTGGCACCCCATAATCAGCGGCATTTAATATGGTATTGGTAACTTGATATCCCCTTTCTTCAAAAATCTCTTCTATTCTCTTTTTCGCATACCCATTATCTTTTGTAACAATCTGTGGAACGTTTTCTATCACTACAACTCGGGGACTTGCTAATTCAACAAACTTCACAAATTCAAAAAACAGCTTATTACGTGGGTCATTTTCTTCAACATAATTCTTATTTGCATTTGAAAACCCTTGACACGGCGGCCCACCTATTATCAAATCCACATTCAATTCACTTCCCAAGTCATTCAGTATTGTATTTTTATTCATGGTTAAAATGTCTTCACATATTGCCTTAGAATCCGGAAAATTCATCCCGTAGGTTCGGATTGCGGCTTCATTATTATCTATTCCCGCAACAGGCACAAAACCGGCCATCTTAAATCCCAGACTAAGACCACCACATCCACAAAACAAATCTATAAACTTCAAATTCAATCTACCAACCTTTTCTAAAAACTATTCACAATCTTTATCAATGAATTCAACTATATCATCAATTCCACACTGTAGCGCCTTGCTTATTTTCCCAAGAACTTCACAAGATACATTCTCATTTTTTGAGAGTCTCTTTATTGCATATTCACTTATACCCGCAATTCTTATTAAGTCCTTTTTTCGCAAGTCTCGATCAAGTAGAATATGCCACAGTTTTTTATAACTAACAGACATCTTGAATCCTCCAAATGAACAATACTTTTTCACCCTTATTCCGTTTCATCTTACAACTATTGAGTTAGAATCTGCCATTCTTCCATGTTTGATTTTGAGTGGAGCTTTAACCAAATAAAAATCCAGCCAAAATATCTGCCCTCAAAATATCTGCAAGACACAGCTATGCAAGACACAAAGCTGCGTCCTCACTCTTGGTCCTCACTCCTCACTCCGTCCAAACCCATTTTTGTAGTATAACACGGTTTATTGTGTTTTTCCACCATTCAGCGGTGGTATTCCACCTTTCTCTTTCTATATCTTTGCTATATCTTTATCTACGTCGCTTTATCTACGTCTTCTTTATCGACCCAACCATACCAACCATGTCCACAACTACTCAAAAAAGGCAATATACTAGTCGAAATCTGTACGTAGATATGCTTTCTCTAAAAAGATGGGATTCCCCTCATCTGGGCAACTGCTGCTCGGATGAGGGGAATCTTTCGATTTCAAAACGCTTTCAGCCTGGTCTCTCAAGTATTTGTTAACAAAACAACTATCAGTCAATAGTTCTAAACAAAACAGATCCCTGTTTTTTCCAAATCATTAATGATAGATAAAAGGTCAGAATTTCCGCTGTTAACTTCAATGACCATCTTCCTTGCAATACCATCATCAAAGCATGAGCTAAATGTTTGCAGAAAACATTCCTTAACTGAATCGTCACCGAAATATGTCTTTAGATCTCCAACATGTGCAATCTTCCGTCCTGTAGCTGATAACTTCTTTCCCCACAGATGAACGCCACCAATATACTGGCGCAAAGGCTTCGTTTCTTCAAGGAGTTTTATATAAACCTCTTCCTTCTTCACATTATGAGCCGTATATATCTGTGGGACATCATACGCGATCTTCAGCTGAAGTCCACTTTTATCAATGGCCTCGCAAAGCGCAGCAACCTCTGGAAGCTTTGAAACTATGAATTTGCCCCCACGATAAACAGATCCGCAGCGATTCTCTATGAGTATCTCAACCTTCGGGAAGCGTTCCAAGATCTTCGCTTCAAAGACCGAGTAAACATTTATGAATCCGGAAATATCCGTATAGTCATTAAATGGAGGATGAATTTCAATAACACAAGGTGCACCCCCGGTACCTACAAGCGAGAAAATGAAGTCCGCAAACTGAAGTGCCCAATCTTCATTTTTCCAAAGCTGCGGTACCCCATCTTTCTGTGAATCAAGGATCTCTGGATAGCTAGAGAGCAAATCAGAATCAAACTTGCGCCTCCCATAGCTATATTCTGTATGAAGAGATTTCCCAAGAGTAGACCTCACGCTTGTAACATCAAAGTGAGCCGCAATTTCTTCTATTCGCAAAGGAATGTTTGCCGGATAAGCCAAACTATGGTACTTTATCATTTCAAATTCTGTCATTACTCAAAATCCTTTTCACTCACTAAGGATATCGTAAAATGTGTATTCATCGATAATCTCAATGTCTTGGCCTTCAAGTTTCAACTTCTCAGCCTTCTTTTGCTTTGAAGATTTTTCTCCCTTAAGGATAGCATTGTAATCATTATTTCCCAGGATCAGATAATTAGTCTGCTTGCAAACACTGTTATCTAGAATACCCCCCAGGTTTACTACAATCTGCATGGCATCTTTCCTAACCATTTTTTCTAGTTTACCAGTGAATACTACATGCCTTCCAAAAAAGAAACTATCCTCATTCATTTCCACTGTCGTCGGGGTAATCGCACTAATATCAATCCCTTTACCCTTACCTCCATGGGACTTTCTGTCTGCCCAAAGGTCCTCTATTCTTAAGCCCTTCTCAGCCATAGTAGCCTTAAGTGTGTCATATAATTCCTTCGTTGAAATACAATCTGCGATAGACCGGTGTTCATTATTTGAAAGACCTAAGTATTCAGTTAGATCTGAAAGTCTATGATGTTCAAGTTCTGGATACACTTTACGTGCAAATTGCATGGTGTCCATATAAGGATTGAGTATCTGCTGATGAAATCCTTCATTAAGGAAGCGGATATCAAAAGACGTATTGTGACCAAGAATAATATCGTCACCAATAAATGCCAGTACCTTTTCTTTTACATCTGAAATAGATGGCATTCCAGCAACCATTTCATTTGTAATACCGGTTAAAGCAGTAATAAAAGAACCAATCTCGTATTCTGGATGGATTAGCTGTGAGTACTTATCTACTATTTTATTTCCTCTAACTCTTAAAATACCTATTTCAATTACTTCGTCATAATAAGCTGACAAGCCTGTAGTTTCTGTATCTAACACACAATAATCATCAATTATCTGTTTTGTATAGTTTGTATTTCCCATAACTTCCTACCTTCTCCATTAATGTTCATTATAAGATACATAGTCATATGCTATGACCTTTAACAAAATACTGGTATGCTTTCTCTGCCCATTCCAAAAAATCATTCCGGCTTCTATCTGACTTTGCCATATTACAATACTTACAACACGGAACAACATTCCCTGGCTCGTAACCGATTGCACTATCAATTCGATCAACACCATTATGATAAAACGCATAATCGTAATCTATTTGACCGCCATCTAGGTTTTTTAATTTGTATGTGTAGGAATATGGTTCCTTTGTAATATTGCTGTTTTCTGTACCGCAATAGCTACAAGGTTTACTAATAATACTCTTATATTCTTCTATAGAGATTATTCTAGTATTATCAAAACCCATATGATTATTTCGTGCCCTCAGCTTTCCATATAGGTTTTTGAGAATCACAAAATCTCGATTTTCTTCACGATTGACACTGTTATGGCCTTCCTTAACCCAACAACCACAAGAGACTTGCTTATGGGAGTCCGTTGCGACAAGGCTACTTCTCACTACTACGACGCCTTTTTTTCCGCAATCACAATTACAAATATAATAAACGTCTCCATTAGCAGATCTTTTCTCACTCTTTCCAATTACAGTTAACCTTCCGAATCTCTTTCCAGTTAAATCCTTACTTCTTATGTACTCTTGCCGCACACATCCACAAGATGCTTTATCACCAGTATTTAAATCATTGCTTGATGCAATGATTCCCGTTGTACCGCAGTCGCAATCGCAAATCCAGAAAACCTTCCCCTTTGTTTCACTTCGTTTCCGAACGGTAAGTCGGCCAAATCTTTGCCCTGTTAAGTCAATAGTTTTATTTCTTAAATATTCTTCTTTTAAGCATCCACAAGACTTGGTGTGTCCTCGAACTAGATTGCCTCCAGCCACCAAAACATCTTTTGTTCCACAATCACAGTCGCAGTACCATTTTGCTTCTTTTCCCGGAATTGCCTCACCGAGTGCTGTCACAGTTAGTTTACCAAATTTTCTTCCGACAAGGTTTTTTCGTTTTGGTGGCATAATTAATCCTCTTTATATTGAAACATATGTATACGTTTTAATTGATCAGCAAACTCTTTTTCGGTCATAGTCCCTTTTGCTATATTGCAAACGGTGCAACATGATACAGTGTTGTCAACACGGTATCCTTTGCTACTGTCAAGCCTATCTAGTCCATTATAGTGAAGCACAAAACTTGTAGCCCTGTCAGCTAAATAGCTTGTATCTTTATCACCGCAATAATTGCATGGTTCATGCAATTTTTGCAGGAACTCTTCAAATGTCATTAGTAATTGTGGTTCATCCATAAGTTTGCGTATATGCCGTGTCTTCATTTTGCCAAAAAGAATTTTAGCCACAGCTATTTCTCGATTATCAATAAACCCTTGATGATATTTAGTCATGCATCCGCAACTTACTGTCGGGTGTTGTGATGATACTAATGAAGCTTTCATTATACTTTTTACTGGACTTCCACAATCACATTGGCAGAAATAGTATTGTTTTTTACGTTGTTCAGTTTTTTCCTCATCCTTTCCGATGATGGTAAGCATACCGAATCGCATACCGGGTAAAAGTGGTTTTTTTTCTTTGCCCATCTATCTCTCCCTTAATTTTATCAGATTGAAATACTTGAAGTACCCATGATTGCTTTTTCCTTCTCAGGCGGGCAGACAAGACCTTTCCCTCACCTACTCCCAGATTATAGTTTCTTTCGCCTCTCCAGCCCAACCTTGCCGGATATGCCAAGCTATGATACTTTATCATTTCAAATTCTGTCATTGCTCAAAATCTGTTTCACTCACTAAAGATATCGCAAAAGAATACCCCTTTATAATCTCGGTCTCAGTCTTTTCAAACTCAACACCCACAGGTATTTTCCCTCCCTATCGACGGTATTCTATCCTACTATATGTAGTTCACCCAGCTGCGGATCATATTCGGCTACTTTTGTCTTTCCAAGTAAATGTCGATTAGTTCTGTAGTAATACTCCGCCAGACTTTCATTCCTTTTTGGATGATAGGACTTCAACATGACGATATATTTCTCATAAGTTTCTGGAAGGAATGATAGAAAGAATGCAGCCTCATTTGTAAATCCCATCTTCGCGCTCGGAACATTACCTGTCTTCGTCCATGTATATCGTTTGCATTCAATAGCAATTGTTCCGGCGGCATCCACTATATCAAACTTGTGATCCTTAGCGGGGTTCCCTATAGGTATCTTCTTTTCCAATTCGAACTCTGATTCATACTTCTCCTGAAACCATTGTAAAACTTGTCGTTGAAAATCAGCCCCATTTTTCGGATTATCTGAATTGCTCATTGTCTGTTCTCCGTTGCCAATCAAAGAAGGACCATCCGTTATCTAGAAGGCATACGATTATATGCTCATAATCCATAATAACACAAATCTGTGTTAACTGAAGAATATCTGTATTACGTAGTTCTCGATTCGGCCTTTCACCATGATAAAATCACAGGAGTATCCCAAACAACTCTCTGAAAGATGAAAGTGCTTTTAAAAAATCAGGTTTGAAGTTGGGTTGTTTGAAAAGCAATGTATGAAATGGAAAAACAAAATCATATCTACAACTACCCCAAAAAGCATAATCATAGCCGAAACCCTCGTTCTCGATATGTTCTGTCATAAAGAAAAAAAGATTCCCGATACCCAGGGTAAATTCCCCAGGTATCGAGAATCATTATGTTTTATAGCCCTTCAGTTAGATATCTGAAAGCAATACAACAGTCTAATGTATTTGTCCGTCATGCCCTCCATGAAGAAGCTTCTTGCAGTTCGGGCACCTTTTTGCAGTTCCTTCTCCAATACTTACTGGCACCCCGCAGAACGGGCAATAAGAATTGATTGTTCTTGAATAAATGCTTTTCATTTTGATCATACTTCTCCTCCTTCTTAAGTTTCAGGATAACATTTCTCTCTTAACCGTCATTTCTAGCCCAACCTAGTTGCTTTTCAAACCAGTCATCGTCATTGGATTCCAAATATGACGATATCCTTTCACAATACTTATCTACCTCCTGATTATCCAGGTAGTAAGTAGTATCATGGCAAACAAAATAGTAGTTATCATAAGGTAATTTATATGAGCCAACTTCTTTATACCCTTGCTCAATATAAACGATACAGTTCTTTTCAGCCTCCGAATAGGCACTGATGCTTTCAGGAATCCGAAGATTTTTATGATTCTCATCTATAAACTGAATCAGAGGAGTACCTTTTTCTTTGAATTCTTCTGTAGAAAAATCACTATGCGATCCACCTAGCAAATAAACAACGCGCCTTTTTTGCAACGTCCAAATACAATCCACAAAAAAGGTTTTTCCGAATATTTCTTTTAGTTCCAGAGTATTATTCACAATAAAAGACGTAATCTTTTTGTATAGTTTTCTATCATCACTGTAGCTATCTTTGACTGCTTTAAGCAACGCCTCTACAATAATCGTTCCCGCACATGCCCTAATGTCTTTCTCATGCGCTTTTTCTGTATCTATCTTCTCGGTAAGCTCTTTGTGTTTTGACGATGCGTTTTCTCTGATATATTCTGCACCATTTTTTGCAACTTCAGAAAGTCCCTTGAATGCCTTCATCAAGCCCTGTCTGGCTTCATACTTATCCATAAACACCTCGTTTACTTTTCAAAAACCCTGTTGACTACCCATTTATGGGGCCAGCTTTTCCCATTGATAGCATCTTTTCTCCGCTTACAATTTCCGGGATTGGGCTGGCCTGACCATGCGACTTTTGAAACCCGTTCACCACAATATTCACAAATATATTCAATCTTTGCATACTTATCCATCTTGGGTCTCCCTAATGAGTATAATCTAATTATAATATATATGTTTTGTGCGTTAATCGCAAGGATTTTCCCGTATTATGCAATAATTATCATCCTGAAAGCGTAAAACTCCGTCCTCGTCCATAGATCAAAGGGTGGACACGCAGCTTATTTGAAGCAATTCCATTTGATCAAATCAACGAGTTTAAAATGCCAAGATTATTGACAGGTCAAAAGATGTCGCCTGGTGGTTTAAAAACTCACCTAGACTGATAACACTTCCTATCCCTCTTGGAAATCACTCTTCCCATTTTGCAATCTTCTTCTGCCTTAATGAATTGAATGTAGCCAGTTTGCTAACTTCATGATTATTATCCATCATTTTTGTTCTTTTTAAACTATGTAGTTTTTACTTCCAAAAAAGCAAAATCATATCTACAACTACCCCAAAAAGCAGAATCATAGCCGAAACCCTCGTCATCGATATGTTCTGTCATAAAGAAAAAAGGATTCCCGGTACCCTGGGCAAACTCCCACAGGTATCGGGAATCCTTATGTTTTAAGCCTTTCTGTCAGATATGTGAAAGCGATACTACGGTCTCAACGTGCTCCGTAAACGGAAACATGTCAAAGGGCCAGCACTCCGCCGCCCGATACCCCTTCTTCGCAAAGACCTTCAGGTCTCTTGCCAGTGTATCCGGTCCGCAGGAGACGTATACCACCCGGGAGGGGCCCATCTTCGAG
>OCVV011141106.1_pt1 | contig 50330 bp, 73 predicted proteins | sample 1539721 | NCBI WGS metagenome assembly OCVV01 (sample SAMN02144230, study PRJEB22623) | gut metagenome | biome: sheep rumen | host: Ovis aries | place: New Zealand
GCCGGGCGGTCTGTAGCGGGATGGAAAGCCGTCGCAGGACGCGCCAACCGGAAGTTCGACAACGTGGACGACACATTCAAGTCTCTGATCGCTCAGGGCATTGACGAGTCTATGCTCTATGAGCGCAAACCGATCACTCTGACTGCAGTCGAAAAGATGCTCGGGAAAAAGAAATTCGCGGAGATGACAGAAGGACATATCATCCAGCCGCCGGGCAAACCGACGCTGGTAGTCGAGTCGGACAAGCGGGACGCGATCAGCAATGTAGTGACCGCCGCAGAGGCTTTCGCGGAGTAAGGCACGGTAAATCACAGTAAATCACAGCAAATCACAGTAAATCACAGCAAACCTATTGCAGATCTATAGCAACACCATTGAGGAACCGGAACCTCATTAAAAAATAGCACACTGGGCACATAATTGGCGGCACGCACGGAACAGCCTAAGAACCGCAAGGGGCGAAGGAAGCGGTCGTGTCGATTGAGTAAAACGACACGCCGTTTCGATAGGGAACGGTCATGTGAAACCCCTAACGATTGAAACCGTTCCCGTTTCCAATATTGTTATCTAAACCAGTAAAGGAGATTTACAAAATGGCAAACATTACTATTGGTGAAGTCAGATTCAGTTACATCCATCTTATGAAGCCATACGCACACACACCGGGCGGAGAAGAAAAGTACTCCGCGACGATCCTGCTGCCAAAGTCGAACGTGCAGGCGAAGGCTGCGATTGACGCCGCGATTGAAGAAGCGAAGCAGAGAGGCATCGGCGGTTCCTGGAACGGTGCCGCGCCGAAGTTCGTACCAACGCCGATCCACGACGGCGACGGCGTCCGCCCGAACGGCGAAGAATTCGGCCCAGAGTGCAAAGGGCACTGGGTTTTCACGGCGAACGCAAAGGAAGATCACCGTCCGGAAATCGTGGACGCCAACCTGCAGGAGATCATCAACCCGACAGAGATCTACTCCGGCATGTACGGCAAGGTATCCATCAGCTTTTACCCGTACAATTTCAATGGCAGGAAGGGCATCGGCTGCGGCCTCGGCCCGGTCATGAAAACCAGAGATGGTGAAGCGCTCGGCGGTGGCAGAGTGACCGCAGCGCAGGCCTTCGGCGCACCGGCTGGACAGGCCTCTGCAGGACAGGCCTTCGGCGCGCCGGCAGGGCAGGCCTCTGCAGGACAGTCTACGCTGAGAAGAGATCCGATCACCGGACAGGTAATTGACGAAGGCGTACCGTTTTAATGGCAGGAGGGCATCATGGAAAATTTGAGTATCGACATCGAGACAAGATCCAGCGTCGATCTGAAGGATGCAGGTGCCTACAAATATGCGCAGTCGGATGACTTTGAAATCCTCTTGTTCGGCTACAAGGCGGATGAAGAAAAAACCCGCGTTATCGATCTGGCCTCCGGAGAATCTATTCCGGAGGCCATTATCGCCGCGCTGAATGATCCAAAAGTCACGAAGCACGCCTACAACGCTGCCTTTGAGTGGTGGTGCCTGAATCAGGCGGGTTATCCGACGGACATCCGCCAGTGGCACTGCACGATGATCGAATCACTGTATCACGGATACCCGGCCTCTCTGGCGGCATCCGGCGCAGCCATCGGCCTTGCCGAGGAAGACCAGAAGCTCAAAACAGGCCGGGCGCTGATCCAGTACTTCTGCCGGCCATCCCGAACGAAGGGCCGGGACTGGAACCTCCCGGAACACGAACCGGAACGGTGGGAACTGTTTAAGGAATACAACCGGCAGGACGTAGAGACAGAACACCACATCTGGAATCGTCTCAGCTGGTTGTCGCCGGTCCCGGAAGCAGAATGGTACCTGTGGCATGAAGACGTGCTTATGAACGCGCGAGGGATCCATCTGGACAGAGAGTTAATTGAAGGCGCGCTGGCCATGGACGAACAGAGTAAGGAAACTCTCAAGGCGAGGGCTGCGGAGCTGACCGGTCTCAAAAATCCGAACAGCCGGGCGCAGCTGCTGGATTGGATCAACAGCAAACTGCCGGAACCCCTCGACAACATCCGCAAGGAGACCGTCGCAGAACTGCTGGAGGATCCGAATCTCCCCGCTGACGTGGCCGAGGTGCTCCAGATCCGACAGAAGCTCGGCAAGACCTCCGTGGCCAAGTACGCCAAGATGGATATCGCTGCCGGTCCGGACGACCGGATCCGCGGGTCCCTGCAGTTCTACGGCGCCGGTCGAACAGGAAGATGGGCAGGCCGTCTGGTACAGGTCCAGAATTTAGCCAGGAATCACCTGGGCACGCTGGACATCGCCCGGAATCTGGTCAAGCAGAAAAACACCGACGCGGTCTCCATGCTGTACGGAAATGTACCTGACACGCTCTCACAGCTCATCAGAACCGCCTTTATCCCCTCGGAGGGGCGGAAGTTCATTGTGAGCGATTTCAGCGCAATCGAGGCGCGAATTATCGCGTGGCTGTCCGGAGAGACGTGGGTTAATGAAGTATTCGCGACGACCGGGCGCATTTATGAAGCGACCGCGTCCCAGATGTTTGGCGTACCGGCGGACTTGATTAAAAAGGGCAACCCGGAATACGAACTGCGTCAGAAGGGAAAGATCGCCACACTGGCGCTGGGCTATCAGGGCGGTGTGGGCGCGCTCAAGGCCATGGGCGCCTTAAAGCAGGGCCTGACGGAAGAGGAGCTTCCAGGGCTGGTGGAAATGTGGCGAAACGCAAATCCGCACACGGTCGCCATGTGGTATGCGATGGAAGAGGCTGCGACGCGTTGCATCGCCTCTCACAGACCGGTCAATCCGGTACTCCGGGACGATCCGCCGGCCTGCGGGATCGAGTTTGACTACGAAATGGACCCACTGACCGATACGCCGTATCTGACCATTCAACTGCCGTCCCGGCGAAAGCTCTACTATGTGGAACCGAAACTGGGCGAGAACCGCTTCGGCGGGCAGTCCATCCACTTCATGGGCCAGAACCAGACAACCGGAAAGTGGCAGGATGAGGAAACCTACTCCGGAAAGCTGGTGGAGAACATCGTCCAGGCGGTGGCAAGGGACTGTCTCGCGGTCACGCTGGGGCGGGTCATCCAGGCAGGGTATGAACCGGTCATGCACATCCACGATGAGATTGTCATCGACGCCCTGCCGGATCAGCATCTGGACGATGTCAACGCGATCTTCGCGCAGCCGATCCCGTGGGCCCCGGGGCTGATTCTCAAGGGCGCGGGATTCGAGGCGGAATACTATATGAAGGACTAAGGTCATGATTATACAGATAAGTACAGCAAACAGCCGACTGTCCAAGACATGGCGCGGAGAACAGCTGACGTGGGAAGCGTTTTGCGAACGGCTCCGGGAGCCGAGGCGGGGTACGGAAACGCTGGCTGACTATATGAAGCTGACCAAGGCCCAGCAGGATGACCTGAAGGACGTTGGCGGTTTCGTGGGCGGTACCTTCACGGCGCAGGACCGGAAACTGATCCATCTGAAGGAACGGAGTCTGATCACGCTGGATCTGGACACGATCCAAAAACTCGGCACGGAGGACGTGCTGCGCAAGATCGAGTCTCTCCATCTGACGGCGGTCGTGTACAGTACCCGGAAGCACAGCGCAAGGGGCCCGCGGCTGCGGGTCCTGCTGCCCTTCGCGGAACCGGTCTCTCCGGATCAGTACGAACCCTGCGCCCGGCGCGTTGCCCAGTGGATCGGCATCGACAGCTGCGACCCGACGACCTTCGAGGGCAATCGGCTCATGTTCTGGCCCAGTGTCAGCGCAGATTCGGAGTATGTGTACCGGGTCTTTGATGGCCCGGCGGTCACGGCAGAGGAATTGCTCGCGACCTATGACAACTGGACTGATCAGCGGCAGTGGCCGATCCTCTCCACCGAAAAGCTGCGCACAAAGAAGATGCTGGCCAAACAGCAGGACCCGCTGGAAAAGGACAACCTGATCGGCACCTTCTGCCGGACCTACAGCATTCCGGAGGCGATGGACGCGTTTCTCCCTGGTCTGTATGAACCAGGCAGCGACGAAGACCGTTACACCTACATCGGGGGCACGACCTCCAACGGCGCGATCCTCTACCAGGACGGACGGTTTCTGTTTTCCCACCACGCGACGGATCCCTGCAGCGGGCAGCTGGTCAACGCGTGGGACATGGTCCGGCTGCACAAGTTTGAGGAGCTGGATGACGCCGCGGCTGCCGGTACGCCGGTCAACCGCCTGCCGTCCTATAAGGCGATGGTGGAGCTGGCCAAAGCGGACAGCAAGGTGCAAAAACAGCAGGCCTCCGAACGCACCCAGAAGCTGCAGGAGGTCTTCGGAAGCGATCTGCCTGCAGAGGTCAACGCAGAACTGCAGGAGGAGCTGCAGTACACAGAGAACGGTACCCTGCGAAAGACGATCCGAAACGTCGTCCTCCTCATGCAGCACGACGAGAGTCTGAAAGGCCTGCCGGCGCTGGATGCCTTCTCCGGGCGGATCGTCGCGATCGGCCCTCTGCCGTGGGATACACAGGATACGATCGATGAGTGGCATCGTACGGTCAAGGACGGGCCCGCCGGGAAAGCGAAGCGCGACTGGACGGATACGGACAACGCCAATCTGATCTCTTATATTGAGGCGAAGTACGGCATCGGCGGAACGGAGCGAATCACAAACGCGCTGTCCATCGTCGCCGCCCAGAACAAGTTCAACGACGTAGCGGATTATTTAAACCGGATCCGGTGGGACGGCGTGAAGCGACTGGACACCTGTCTGGTGGATTACCTGGGCGCCGCGAATACGGAGTACAACCGCACGGTAATCCGCAAGATGCTGCTGGCAGCCTGTGCGAGAGCGGTGCATGGGACGATCAAATTTGACAACATGCTGATCCTTGCCGGGCCCCAGGGGACGTTCAAGTCTTCCTTCCTGCGGATCCTCGGTGGGGCGTGGTTCTCGGATTCCCTCTGCACGTTTGAGGGCAAGGAGGCCGCGGAGCTGATTCAGGGCGTCTGGATCATCGAGATCCCGGAGCTGCAGGCCTTCGGCCGGTCGGAAACCAATCTCATCAAACAGTTCCTTTCAAAGGTAGATGATGACTACCGGCCTGCCTACGGCCGGATGAAGGTACGGCACCCAAGGCGCTGCGTTTTCTTCGGCACAACGAATGATACCGGATTCCTGCGGGATCAGACCGGTAACCGGCGATTCTGGCCGGTGGATGTGCGCACCCAGCAGCCGACCAAGAATGTATTTGAAGATCTGCCGGGTGAGGTGGATCAGATCTGGGCAGAAGCCTACACCTACTATCGTCTGGGCGAACCGCTGATCCTGTCAGAGGAGATGGAGAAAGAAGCCATGAAGGCGCAGGAGGAACACAGGGATGTATCGGACTGGGAAAGTATGATTGAGGCCTTCCTGGAACGGCCTATCCCGCCAAGATGGTACGAAAAGACAAGAGAGGAAATGCGCCAGCTGATGAACATGCCGCCGCCGGTGGATGGGGAAAGAAGAGTCCGTGTATGCAGCGCCGAGATCTGGGAGCTATGCCTCGGAGGGACAATCCGGAATCTGAACAACGGCATCTCCCGGAAGATCAACCAGATCCTGCGGAATCTGCCGGGATGGTATGAGACCCGGGGACTTAGTTATGGTCCGTACGGCTATCCGAGAGGATTCGAAAGGCTATAAAGAGAAGAAAAATGTTTACACAAATAAAATGTGTAATCAATGAACCCGACAAAGCGCGCTTGAAAAAATTTCCAATTTTATAAAAAAGGGCGAAACACATTGGTTTTACTTCCTTCTCAGAGACCTGACAAACCTGACAAAGTAGACCTGACAAAGTGAAAAGCGCAAAATTTGTCAGATACTTTAACAATTGAATTAATCTGACAAAAAAACTTTGTCAGGTCGTTTGTCAGGTCGTTTGTCAGGTCAAAAATGTTGAAATATCAATGCTTTTAGGCGAAACCTGACAAAACTGACAAAATATCTATAGAAAGCTGAAAATAGAGGAATTAGAGAAATTAGGTAACGCCTAAATCCTCTAATTTCGGAAGTGTACGCGTGCGCGTGTGCGCGCGCACGCGCGTAACACAAAACAGAAGAGAAGTCAATCCCCTAAATTCGGGCCCTAAGTTTACAATAATCAGAAAGGAGACGAGATATGTTGGAGAGAGAACTGGAATCCATATTGGTCAGGGAGGTGAGACGGGCTGGCGGGATCGCGTATAAGTTTGTGAGTCCCGGGAATGACGGGGTACCGGACAGAATCGTTATCCTGCCGGGCCGGGACGTGATCTTCCTGGAGTTGAAAACCGAGACCGGCAGACTGTCGAAGGTACAGAAGACCCAGATCCGGAAGCTGATGGACTGCAAGAAGCACGTAGAAGTGGTCTACGGTCCGAAGGGGCTGATCGATTTCTTCCGGGAGATCGGTTTGCCGGACGCAGCCTACCGGCTGGAGAAGAAGGCGTACAGAGATGCGAGATCTATTGTATAGGAACGCGGGAAATGCTGCAGAGATGCAAGATCAGTTGTATAGGAACGCAGGAAAAGCTGCAGAGATGCAAGATCTATTGTATAGGAACGCCGGGGACGCAACAGAGATGCAAAATCGGTTGTATAGAGAAGATGGTCCGCCGGTATTCACCCCGTACTCTTATCAGGCCTACTGTATAGATCGGATCGTCCATCAGCCAAGGGTAGGACTGTTTTTAGACATGGGACTTGGGAAGACTGTGATCACACTGATGGCGATCCGGGAGCTTAAATATGAGCGGTTTGCCATCAACCGTGTATTGATTATCGCGCCGAAGAAGGTAGCTGAATCGACATGGACGGCGGAGCGGGATGCCTGGAGACAGACGCAGCCGCTTCGGATCAGCCGGGTTCTGGGCAGTGAGAAGGATCGTCTGCGGGCCCTGCGGGAGAAATCGGACATCTGGGTCATCAATCGGGAGAACGTAGTCTGGTTGGTCAATCATTATCGAAATGCATGGCCCTTTGACATGATCGTAATCGATGAATCTTCCAGTTTTAAGAGTAGGCAGGCGAAACGCTTCAAGGCGCTGGCGAAGATCCTTCCCCACGTGAATCGGCTGGTGGAGCTGACCGGGACGCCTTCACCCAACAGCATTATGGACCTGTGGTCTCAGGTCTATCTGCTGGACGAGGGCGAGAGACTGGGAAAACGATTTGCCGGATTCCAGCAGCGGTATTTTGAGCCGGGTTGGCGGAGTCAGACCGGAATCGTCTATAAGTGGAAACCAAAGCCGATGGCGTCCGAGTCGGTGCTGGAGAAGATCTCCGATATCTGTATCAGCATGAAGTCGGAGGATTATCTGCAGCTGCCGGAGCGGATCTACGAGACTGTGCCGGTCGCCCTGGACGACGCCGCACTGGCCAAGTACCGGCAGATGGAGAGAGATATGGTGCTGGAAGTGGACGAGGAGGATATCACCGCCCTGTCCGCGGCAGCCCTGACCGGGAAACTGCTGCAGATGGCCAACGGGGCTGTGTACGACGCAGAAGGCGTCTATCACGAGATCCACAGCTGTAAGCTGGATGCCTTAAGCGAAGTGATCGAGCAGCTGAACGGGCAGCATGCCCTGATCTTCTATCAGTACCAGCATGACCGGGACCGGATCCTGCAGCGTCTTGGCAAGCTGTCTGGCAAGCGGGTGCGTCTGATGAGTACAGACGATGATATCCAAGCCTGGAATCGGGGAGGGATCGATCTGCTTCTGGCGCATCCGGCCTCTGCAGGGTACGGCCTGAATCTGCAGAAAGGCGGGCACCATATCATCTGGTATGGACTTACCTGGAATCTGGAACTGTATCAGCAGGCGAACAAGAGACTGCACCGGCAGGGCCAGAAGGAGACAGTGATTATCCATCATCTGATGACGACCGGCACCGTGGATGAGGACGTGGCGAAAGCCCTGCAGAGGAAGGAGGCCGGACAGGACGCTGTTATGAACGCGTTGAAGGCGAGGATCCGGAAGTATAGAGAGGGTAATGGCTTGAGCGATAACGCATAACGCATAACGATATACGTAATAACGCGAAGGGAGTGATCGAGTATGTACATAGGTTTGACAGTCGGTTTTGTTGTCGGTCTGCTGTCCGGCGCCATGCTGATGGCACTGGCCGGAATCGCGTCAAAGGATGAGTATGACGACCAGGATAGAGAGGAGAGACGATCATGACCGATGTTGAGAGACTGGCCCAGTTGATGAACATGCGGAGTATCCGGTACGACCTTCGGATAAATACAATCGTGCTGGAAAAAGCGATTATGAAACAGCTGGCTTACGAGAAGAACAACATGGACACAGCGCATACCCGTGAGAATCTCTCAGCGGCGATTTCAGATCTGTTAAACACGATCGAGGTAATCCGGTTCCTGTTTCGGATTTCGGACGCAGAAATCGCCGATATGAGACACTGGCGGGCAGTGCGAATGATACAGGAGTATGAGCGTCCGGAGAAGTGGACATTTAAGAAAAATACAGAACGTATTATTGTCTTCGGAGATGAGGAGTTTGAAAAGAAAGAAGATATATGCGATTGATCAGAGAGGATATACTGCGGACTAAGCTGATCCAGGAGTGGTGTCGGGATCCTGATGTGGTGGATGCATTTTTGGAGGAAATACCCGCCTATCATGATCCGGAAGAAGGACGCTGGATCGAGCAGGAAGAACCAACCGGAGATATCGTATATGAGTGTTCAGAATGCGGCGTGCCATGGGTCTCAGACTACGGATCACCGCAGGAGATGGGCATTAAATATTGTCCTAACTGTGGCAGTTATAACGGAGGTAGAGAATGAGTGACTTTGAAAAGCAAATACACGGCATGTTTGACCATATATGGGACTGCGAAATTGAACACCCGATGTTCCAAGACACTGTCGGAGAATTGATGCAAGCGGTTATTCAGTGCTATCAGAATTTACCATCCGCAGAACCGGAAATTATACGGTGTAAAGACTGTAAATTTTTTGTTGATCATAGATGCCGTTATTTGCGAACGCTGGATGATTGGAGGGGTACAGATGAATTTTGCAGTAAAGCAGAAAGAAGAAAAAATAAATGACACGATAAGCAGGCAACAAGTGATAGATTACTGCGAGGCGCTCATGAATGCTGAGCGTTTACAGCAAACAAATGACTGGGGATACGGAAGGGAACGATATAATCAAACAGAATGCATAATGCACCATATTGAGAACATGCCATCCGCAGAACCGCAGTGGATTCCGGTAAGCGAAAGATTACCGGAAGATTGGAAAGATGTTCTCGTGTGGTTTGAGTATTTCAGATACGGGAGTTATAAACGCATGTACTCAACGTATGGTATCGGAAACTATAGCAGTCAGTATAATTCATGGTTGATTAACCATGAAACAGGTTGGAAAGACTTGCATGTATTTGCGTGGATGCCAATGCCGGAGCCATACAGAGGTGAGCAGGATGGATGATTCAATCAGCAGACAGGCGGAGAGCAATCCGCTGGAGAAATGCTATACATGTAAGCACGTATATCAGAGGGCATCCGATGCTGACACTTTGTATTGCAGATGCAGAAAGGGGTGCAGGTATGAAGAATTTAAGCCGAAAATCAGACACCATAAACAGACAGGCGGCGATTAACGCTATTATTGCGGAAGGTTACGATGTGGATAGCCGATACCTTGGAAGCGAAAGAATCATCCACGAATCAGATGCTGTTGAAGCCCTGTCTATGTTGCCATCCGCTCAGCCAGAGGTAAGACCTATAGATTATCAGGACTGTGCAAACGCAATGCTCAAGATGTGGATGGATAATGTTGTAACGGACGGGGAATACAATCGGATCATGGACAAGTTGAATACACATTGTAGGAAGAAGCATGGATAAATTAATCAGCGAACAGGCGGCGATAGATATCGTTGAATTTGAGTGTGGAAAGTGGAGTGGGTTGGCGAAAACAATCGTAGAAGAAATTAAGCAGTTGCCATCCGCACAGTCAGAACGTCCTAAAGGTCATTGGATAGATACAGGTAGTGGGCAAGAGTGCAGTGAGTGCGGTGAGGTACAATACGGATATGATAGCTTCAGATACTACTGTGCAAAATGTGGAAGTGACAATAGAGGAAAATAGGATGGATAATGTCAGCAGACAGGAGGCGATTGATGCAATAAACAGCCATTTTGGATTCAACATCGAGGAAGAATATGGGAGCGCAGTACAAGAGGTGATTAACGGCTTATCATCCGCAGAACCAGAAATCATTAGATGCAAGGACTGCAAAAATTCTGAGCACTGGTATGCAGACAGAAGAAGATGCTTTCTTTGGGTTGAAGATGGGATAAGTGTTTTCGACAACGGATTTTGCAATTATGCAAAAAGGAGGGGCAATGGATGACCTTATCAGCAGACAGGCGGTAATTAATAAAATCAACGAACGGCAGAGAAAGTTGATTTATTGTTTTGGCTTTGAGAATGATATGACCAAAATAATGAATATTGCAAAAAGCATTGTAACTGCCATCCCATCCGCACAGACGACAGATGTGCAAGAAGCATATTATAGAGGCAAGATTGACGGGATCAAAGAATGCATGGCAAGGGTCGAAAAAGTGAACAAGGAGTTTGCAAATGAATGACACGATTTACAGGCAGGATGCGATTAATTCAATCAACAATATTTGCCCGGTAGATACAGAATACGATTGCACATTGTTGGACAGGGTGGATGTCAGATGCGTTTTGTCGGATTTACCATCCGCACAGCAAGAAGATTATACGGAGTTGAAGAAAGAATTCCTCCGAATGGCATCATACATAGATGTTCTACTCGAATGTTCAGATGAACAAAAGGAAACACTAATCGGGTTTATTTCACGGCTTGCAGAGTTTATGCCGTGGACAGAGGAAGGTGAACAGGATGGCTGAATTTACAGGCAGTAATAGCAAATCTATAAATGTTGGTGAACACGTTATTTTTGAAAACAATACCGATTTAAATTTTGAAGTTAGTGCTGGTATTGTTTTTCATAAAAGTGGAATTTATGATGTTTCGGTTGGAGAGAAAAGAATATCAGTATCAAAAGTAGCAATTAAACCGCAACAACAATGGATCCCTGCCAATAAAAAACTACCAGAGAAAAATGGTATTTATATCGTTTCTTACGAAGATGCAGTCACGTGTTTAGCGTGGTTTAACGGGAAATGGTTTTTCTACCAATCTAACCCAGCAAGAGAAGAAACAGGAACTATCACAGCGTGGTGCGAATTTCCAGAACCATATAGAGGTAAGCAAGAATGAAAGATGAAAATTTTTTAGTCGATGTTATATCACGGATCTGTAATTACGCAGTCAAAAATGGATATGAAGCGGATGAAACATTAAAAATAATTTCGGAAAACATTTTAACACTTCTGGAAATATCAACATTTAATAATTGGAAAGAAGGCGGTGATCTCAATTGACTAACGGCGAAAAATATAAAGATAAAATACTGGAAAAGGAGAATAAAAATATGAATATTTTGGATATTAAACCCGTAATTTGTCCGATCTGCAAGACTGAAATGCCATGCAAATTTATTCAGATGCATGAGCTGAGTAATGCAAAAGAATATAAGATTTTATACCGCTGCAATAAGGACACAAGGCACAGTTTCTGGGGCGATTGTTATGATTATGAGCTGAAAGAAAGGCTGGTGGAAAAATAATGGACTATAAACTGAAAATCCGTCTGGACAAGGGTGCCTTCCCGCCGATCCGTGAGCATAAGGAAGATGCGGGTCTTGATCTCAGAGCTATGAAGGGCGGCAGGATCACGCCGCACGGATCCATGGTCTTTCACACCGGCGTACACGTGGAGTTGCCACCAGGAACCTGTGGCATGCTGATGAGCAAGTCCGGACTCAATACCAGGTACGGTATTACCAGCACAGGGCTGATTGATGAGGGATTTAGCGGCGAGATACTCGTTAAGCTGTATAACCACAGCGCAGAGTCCTATATGGTTATGGCTGGGGATAAGATCACGCAGCTGGTGGTCGTGCCGATCCTGAGACCGGAGTATGAAATTGTAGATCAGATCAAAGCAGGATCCAGGGGCGACAACGGTTACGGATCCACGGGGAGATAAACTACATGGAGGTAGATATGGGATATGTATATCAAGGGCAAGAGCGGACTCTTAAAGAGATCGCCGGCCTCGTCGGTATGAGTACCACGACGATCCAGACCCGGATGGCCAAAGGGATGTCCTTCGAGGAGGCGATCAGTACACCGCTGAAACGGCCCGCAACAACGTACGGCTGCAAGGCTACCTCTGCAGACGAGTGCTTTTCCTGCGAGTTCCCGGACTGTGTCCGAAAGGCTTCGCGTATCCTGACTGGCGAGCGGAAAGGCGAGAAGTACGAGTGCACAGATCACGGCGTGGAAAAGCGCATAGGTGAGAAACCTGTTAAAAAGAAGCGTAGAGGCGCGAAGCGGTACCTGTACATGGGAGAGAAAAGATCCATTGCAGAGATCGCGGAGATCACCGGGATCTGGCAGAATACCATCCGATATCGACTCAGTAAAGGGATGACGATCGAAGAAGCGGTTTCGCGTAAGCCTAATTATACGCGGAGTCACGGGGTATGTACCGCGAAATCCGGTGACGATTGCTTTAACTGCACGTTTTCGGACTGCGTACGACCGACAGACCGATTATTGAAAGACGAGAAACAAGGAGAAAAATATGGGAGACCAGTACACGCATCACATCGACGAGATGCTGACACACTGTAAGACAACATTGAACGCTAAGCATAAGGAATATGCGGACCCGAAGTCCGACTATCATAATTTTGAGCTGGCTGCGGAGCTGCAGAACTGTACGCCAGAGAGGGCCCTGATCGGGATGATGGACAAGCACGTTGTGTCCGTCCATGATATGGTAACGGCGATGGAGAGCGGATGGAAACCATCTACAGCTTATGTTCAGGAGAAGATCGGTGACAATATCAATTACCTGCTGATCCTATATGCGATGATCCTGGAAAGAGGCGCCCAAAATGAACCGGACGATTAGTTGTTGCAAAGACTGTCCCGACAGGACGGTGGAGCCGAACTGCCACATGACCTGCGAAGCCTATCTGACAGAGAAGGCCGAGTCGGAGCGGATCAAGTCGGCCCGGATCCGGGAAGCGCAGATCATTGCCTATACAAGAGATTCGATCCGAAAGCATAAGGATCCTGACAGGAGAGGATAGATTATGGGGAAGAAGTCAAGAGCAGGAAAGAAGTCGAAGCCGAAGAAGTTTGACCATTATGTCGAGTCCTTCATGGATGAAATGAAGAGCGACATTGAAAAGGAGTATGCCAAGTATATGCTGCCGGTAGCCGTGCAGGAGGCTTTCATGCTGATGCTGTCGATCAGCTGCGTTGTGCTGCATGACTACTATAAGTTCGGCAAAAAGCGCATGGGTGACTTCGCAGAACACGTACTGGACTACTTTGATAGTATCCAGAGCCGGTACGTCACGATCGATGAGGTAGCGGATGAATTCACCCGGATGACCGGTCTGCGGTATGCCCTGACCGCGGAGGACTCAGATACACTGTCTGCCTTCGGCATGCAGGGGTTGATTGAGGAACTGCAGATGCAGGAAAAGCAGAAGCAGTACTGGGCCGATCGAAGAGCCCAGGGATGGCTCAGTAATGAAAACCGTTACGGGCAGACCGTGCGATAAGGCTGTAAGTTGCAACAAGTTGCTGGTAAGGCTGTAAGTCGTTGGTAATGCTGCGGTTAAATTGCCTGTAATGCGGAGGTTAAGTTGCAAGTTTAAAGTGAAATTCAATCGAGATTCAATTGAGATTCAATCGAGATTAAAGTGAATTTAAAGTGAGGTGACGTATCTATGAAGCTGGGTGTTGTGGACTATATCGTGCAGATACTTCTATGGGCCGCTGGTGCTGCCGGCCTGATATGGGGCAATGGTAATCTGACTCTGTGGGCCGGTCTTAATCTGATCGCAGTCAATGTGATGATCAGGAAGGGCTGAGTATGGACAAGATAGAACGATTGGTATATTTAATCACCAGAGAAATTGAGGAAAGACCGGCGATGGAAAATTTCAGTCGGGCGGAGTATCAGGAGATGCTGAAACGGATCGCCGCGTGGATCCGCGAGAAGAGACGGTGATCGATAATGATTATGAAATTAATCCTGATCGGAGCCGGTTATCTGGCAGGTGTGTGGAGCGGCATCCTGATCCTTGCTTTGATGGAAGCATCTAAACGGGATGAATAGAGAAAGGAGGTGTACATGCCAAAAGAATACCAGCCGAAAACCAAGTATTCATTGCCTCATAATGAGTACATGCAGATGGTCTATCTGGTACGGGACTACGACCGAATGAAGACAGAGTACGAAATGCTGATCGAGGAGTCACCACCTCCGCCGGACGGGATGCCCAGAGGAACGAAGACGGGGGATCCGACCTCTGCAAAGGCGCTGCGGTTAAGCGACCTGAAACGAAAGATCACTGCGGTGGAGGAAGGTCTTGCTACCGTTCCGGAAGAATACCGGAAAAGCGTATATCTTAATGTTGCGTACCGGATCCCGTACGATGCGAGATATGTATCGATCCGAACATACAGCTATCATAAATCAAAGATGATGTGGACGATCTTGCGTAAGCTGCAGGCATAATATACGCAAGGATTACGCAAGTATTACGCAAATAAACTATCTAAAAAATACAGCGGACCTGCAAAAAATACAGCGGACCTGCAAAAAATACAACAGACCTGCAAAAATACAGCGGACCTGCAAAAAATACAGCGGACCTGCAAAAAATACAGCGGACCTGAAAAAATACAGCGGACCTGAAAAAAAATATTTGCGCAACAGGGGAAAAAATATGTGGTATTATGATACAGAGAAATCGTATCTTTAAGGGCATTTACGATTTCAGGATTTCATAATCTATCTCCGAAAACGCATATCATAAGAGAATTCTCGCATTAACCGGCAAAGGTGAAAAACCTCTGCCGGTTTTTGTTTTGCGCGAAAGACATCCGGTCGGGAAAGTGAGGTGATCAGGTATGACGGAAAAACAGAAAAGATTTGCGGAGGAATATCTGATTGACTGCAACGCAAAGCAGGCGGCAATCCGGGCAGGATATTCCGAGAAAACGGCGAAAGCAATTGGCGCTGAAAACCTGACCAAACCAGACGTAAAAAGGTACATCGATGAGCGGTTGGGAGAGATCCGCAGCCGTAAAACAGCAGATGCCCGCGAAGTGATCGAGTATCTGACCTCAGTGCTGCGCGGGGAATCTGTAGGCACGGAACTGGTTGTCGAAGGCGTAGGGGACGGATGCTCAGAGGCGAGAGAGGTCCAAAAGGCGCCATCCGAAAAAGAAAGGCTCAAAGCTGCGGAGCTTCTGGGCAAGCGATTCGGCCTCTGGACAGAAAAAATAAATCTCGATGGGTCGGCATCCGTTAAGATCGTCGATGACATTGAGTGCAATAAGGGTGATTGTGAATGAGTACTGTCCGATTAACGGATATCATAGCCCCTCAGTTTTATCACATTCACAAGGATATCAAGTTGGGCCTGCACACCCATTACAAACTCTACGGCGGGCGAGGATCGACGAAATCATCCTTCATATCTATAGAGATTATATTCGGCATGATGCAGGATCCAGACGCCAATGCCGCGGTCTTCCGTCGGATCGGCAACACCCTGAGAGAGTCCGTATACGAACAGCTCCTCTGGGCGATTGATGCGCTGGGCGTCTCGCACCTCTGGAAGCAGAACGTGGCCCCGATGCAGCTGACGTATATCCCAACCGGGCAGAGGATTATTTTCCGCGGATGCGATGACCCGCTGAAAAGCAAGTCGATCAAGTTGCGGAAGGGATATTTCAAGTTCATCTGGTACGAGGAGCGCGCTGAGTTCGAGGGCGATGAAGATGAACGGTCCATTAACCAGTCTCTTATGCGAGGCGGGCCGAAATACGTGGTTTTCTATTCCTGGAACCCACCGAAATCATTGGATTCCTGGGTGAATCAGGATGTGCTGGTGCAGAGAGACGACACCCTCTGCAACCACAGTACCTACTTAACCGTACCGAAAGAGTGGCTGGGAGAGCAGTTCTATATCGAAGCCAACGAACTGAAGGCCCGAAAGCCGATGGCCTACCGGCACGAATATCTCGGTGAAGCGGTGGGAACCGGCGGAAAGGTGTTTGATAACGTCACGATCCGGCCGATCACGGATGAAGAGATCTCCCGCTTCGATCGGATCCGGCAGGGACTCGACTTTGGCTTTGCCGCGGATCCGCTGGCTTTCGTTCGGATGCACTACAACCGCCGGCGTCGTAAACTGTATATCTTCGGCGAGGTCTACGGGGTTAATCTCAAGACCAGAGTTGTCTGTGACATGATTAAGAAGCTCAATCCGGAAAACAGCATCATCACAGCGGATTCCGAGGAGCCGCGGTCCATCGATTCATTTAATGATGAGGGGTTGCGGGTTATCCCGGCCAAGAAGGGACCCGGAAGCGTGGACTACGGGATGCGGTTTCTGGCAGAGGACATCGACGAGATCGTGATCGATCCGGTCCGCTGTCCGAACGCTGCGAGAGAGTTCACCAGCTATGAGCTGGAGCGCGATCGGAACGGAAATTTCAAGGGAGGATATCCGGATAAGAACAATCACGCGATCGACGGCACACGCTACGCCCTGGAGGCCGATATGACGCGCAGGAAGGCCAAGATCAAAAGCAAGAAAGCAATAGGAGTATAGCCTTATGTATAAATTCACTTATCCCGCGGCCCTGTGGGATGAACAGCGGGTCAATAAGACGCTGGTCCGGCGCCTGATCGACAAGCACTACGCTATGCAGGAGCCGAAAAGGAAAAACTATCGGTACTATATCGGAGAGCACGATATTCAGAACCGCACCCGGAAGGACGACAACGCGCCGAACAACCGGATCATCTGCAATCACGCGAAGGATATAACGGATACCGCATCCGGTTATTTTATGGGTTCTCCGATCACGTACAAAGGAGACGTGGATCAGGACATCGAACCGCTTTTATCTGCGTTTGACAAGGGCGGAGTGGATGATGTGGACGCGGACAACGCCATAGATCTGTCCGTGTTCGGGCTCACTTATGAGTATGTGTACGCCAATCGGGACGGAGACCCGGTCAGCAAGGCTCTGAGCCCGCTCAACACATTTATCGTATATGATGACACGATCGAAGAGAATGAACTCTTCGGCGTGTACTACTGGGCGCAGAAAAATGACGAAACCAACCGGACGTATTTCGTTGCGACCGTGGTTACGGCCAACCTGAAATACGAATTCTATCTGGAGTCAAAACCGGAATATAAAGGCCGGACCAACCAGAAGGATGACCCGTTTGAATACGCGGAAAGCATGGGAGAGCCGCATTACTTCGGCGCGATCCCGATCATCGAGTACCTGAATAATAAAGAAGCCCAGGGCGATTTTGAAATGCAGATCCCGCTGATCGACGCCTACAACAATTTGATGAGCGACCGGGTAGACGACAAGGATCAGTTTATCGATTCCATCCTTGCCCTGTATGGCGCGATCCTCGGCGACACGACCGAAGAAACGAAAGAAGCGCTGGAAACACTGAAACAAGAACGCCTGCTGGAACTGCCGATCGACGCGAAAGCGGAGTACCTCACCCGTCAGATGGATGAAGGCGGTGCAGAGACACTCCGAACGGCGATCAAGGAAGATATCTACACTTTCAGCCATGTTCCGAATCTGACCGATGAGAGCTTTAGCGGCAATGCATCCGGTGTAGCACTGGAATACAAACTGCTGGGCCTTGAGATGCTCACTAAGATCAAAGAGCGGCATTACCGGCGGGGCCTGAAGAAAAGGATCCAGCTGTACTGCAATTTCCTCGGTCTGAAACAGATTTCCGTCAATGCCGGCTCCATCGTGCCAACCTTCACACGAGCACTGCCGAAGAACCTGCAGGAGATCGCCGGTATCATCTCCCAGCTGCAGAATCGTGTCAGCGAAAAAACGCTGCTGAGTCTGTTGCCGTTCGTGGAAGATCCGGATGGCGAGATCGAAACGGTCCGGGAACAGAAGGAAGAGGCCGTACAGTTCCAGCGGGATACCTTCGACATCCGGGCCAACACGCCGCCTGAGACTGAAGAAGAAGCAGCCGAGGAAGAAACAGAGGAGTGATCTGAATGGCGGGCAATGCGTATTGGAAAAACCGGCAGGCCTGTTTGATGTACGGGCGAATGGATGACGCGGAAGTCGCAGCCCAGACCGTTGCGCGGATCTACTCGAAAGCATCTCTGGAAATCAACCGCCGCATGGCGGATATCGTACGCGTCTACGGCAATCGGTGGAACCTGACGGAAAAGGAAGCCCGGGATCTGCTGGACAGTATGGAAAGATATGATCTGCCGGCGCTGCGGAAAGCCGCGGCCACGATCACGGATCCGAACAAGCGGCAGAAGATTCTTAGAGATCTTGAGACACCGGCCTATCAGGCCCGTATGCGTCGCCTGGAAGAGCTGCAGAGGCAGATTGACCAGATGATGCGAGACGTGTACCAGCAGGATCGTCGTACGCAGGCAGGTCATTACCGGAGCATGGGAACCGACGCCTACTACCACGGCATCTACGACGTGCAGCGCCAGGTCGGCTTTCAGTTCTCATTTGCTCATATTGATCAGAAAGCCTTCGATCGGCTTTTGAAATCCAAGTGGTCCGGAAAGAACTACTCAGACCGGATCTGGGCCAGTACACGGCAGGTGGCAGATACAGTCAAACAAGAACTCATGCTTGAGATGCTGACCGGCAAGACCCTCGATGACTGCGCAGAAGCGATCCAGCGTCGGTTCCAGGTGGGTGCGTTCCAGTCAAGAAGACTGATCCGCACCGAGTCCAATTTTGTCTCCGGCCAGATGCAGCAGCAGGCCTATAAGGAGTGCGGATCGGATTATTATGAGTACGTGGCCACTCTGGACAGCAAGACTGACGAAGAGTGCGGAGCTCTGGACGGAAAGCGGTTTAAGATCTCCGAAGCGCAGCCGGGCGTCAACATGCACCCGATGCATCCATTTTGTCGCTGCTCTACCGTGATCGCGCTGGACGATGGTGTGAAAGCGGATCTGAAAAGACGCGCCAGAGATCCGAAGACCGGCGAACAGAAAATGGTACCGGCGTCCACGTCTTATGAGCAGTGGGCAAAGGATAACGGGCTCCGGACAAGGGCTAAAAGAGTGACCGGCCCACCGCTGAAGGCTAAGGCACCGGCGTCAACGCCAGCGCAGACACCATCAACGCCAGCTAAATCAGATGAGCTTACGGAGCGCAGAAAAAGACGTGCCGAAGAATATAAGGCAAGAAAAGGAGATCGAACCACCATATCGTTTGACTTTAAAGGGCATGATGATAAATTCAAAGACGCGAGAGCCCTAATATTGCAACTGGCTGCGCAATATCAAACACGGCTCCAGACCGTGATTATAGGCGCCGAGAAAGCTGCGGGGGCGGTTCAAGTCAGTGGTGCGGTTATGAAATTGAACACGCCAGCTGTCAATACTGTGCTTCATGAGTTCGGTCACACCATTGCAGGGTATAGGGCTAATAAGCTTGGGCTCACAAAGGATGACGACTTTTGGAAAGAAATAAGAACGATACGTCGAAAATACATGAAAGATGTGGGAGACGATGTGAATAGATGGATCAGTCCATACGAGCACAGCTCGGGAGATCCCGATGAATTTTTCGCTGAGGCTTTTGCGCACGCGAAGATGCGCGAAATGGGGGTTCCGATTCCTTCACAATATGGTTCGGATTTCACATACTCTCAGCAAGTTCTTGATACGGTCGAAAAGTATTTTGGTAGGGATCTGAGGGCCAAAACCAAGAAAGCAAACGGGCAGCCGAAGAGTGCCAAACACATTAGGTAAGGCCATGCAGAGATGGCTGGAAGAAAGGGGGTTAGGCATATGATCACAGGAAAGCCATACTTCCTGAGCAATCCAGACTGGTATGTCTTTAACGAAGAGGAATTCCGGTACGATCTGACCGATAAGGCCCCACCGGAAGCGGTCCAGTCTTACAAGGAATTCTATGAGCTACTGGATTCAACTATAGACAAGGAATAGCGCCTGAAAGGGCGCTATTTTAGTGAGGAGAAAAAATGAAAGGAGAGGTGTATATGACTTTCGGCGAAGCAATGGAAGCCGTGAAGAACGGTAGACGTATTCAGCGCGATGGTTGGAACGGAAAAAGGCAGTACGTTGAGCTGGTCACTGATCTGTCGTATAAGAATGCAGCGGGAGAGATTGTTAATGCTGATCACCAGACAATGGGGAACCGGGCTCTGGCTTTTGTCGGTACATCAGGCGTCCAGATCGGATGGCTGGCCAGTCAGGCAGACATGCTTTCTGAAGACTGGAAAATTGCTGAATAAAGGCGGTCGAAATCACACTGGCAGTTATTCCAGCGGTGATGTAATTGGGAGGTCAAAATGACGAAAGTGTTTTTATCACAGCCAATGCGCGGAAAAACGGAAGAGGACATCCTGAGAGAGCGTGAAGAAATGATCCGTTTTATAGAGTCTGAATTCAGTCCCGAGATTGAGATCCTGGACTCTTATTTTGAGGATTACAACCCGGAAAACGGATGCATCCCTCTCAAATACCTGTCCAAGTCGTTAGACATTCTCGCGGATGCAGATCTTGCCGTTTTTGCAGAAGGATGGCAGGACGCGAGAGGCTGCCGGGTCGAGCATATATGCGCTGTTGAGTACGGCATAACGGTCATTGAAATGGAGGATCTGTAATGAAAATCAAAGCAATCAAAGACTTTGTCGATCAGAACACCAGAGAGTATATCAAAGCCGGTATGGTGCTGCGGAATCTTCCAGTCAAGCGCTGCAAGGAACTGATCGAGAAGGGCGTAGCCGTTGAAGTCAAAGAGTAGAAAGGAACACATCATGAAACTCAATTTGAGCACACCATGGCAGACGTTTTTTAGTGAATTGGAAGCGCTGTTTGGCAAGGATCCGGACATCACACTGGATTTTAACAACGACAATAACATCATCCTGTACGTTGACGGGGAACAAAAAGCATCTGCTCTGTCTCAGCTGCTTCCTGCCGAGAAGGTCTTCGGCAACGTCCGGATTAATATCGTTGTAGTACCTTCCAACACACTGGGCAAATCCACGGAAGAGCTGTTCAGGGTAGCATTCAAGGACAATCCGGTACTGTCCTATGTTGCATCGGAGAACAAGGGTATGTTCGCGATGGACTACGTTGTATTCAAGCATGAAGTCGTACAGTTCTTCAATGACGACCTCTCTGATATCAACGGCAACTGCACAACACTGTACGAGGACATCGCAAGAGATGTCTTTGAAGATGTACAGATCCAGTTCTGTACGGACGCAGAGGGTAATCCAGGAGAGCCAACGGTGAAATGATTGCTTATTTGCTAATCCTGATCATCGGTCTGCGCATGGACTTCCAGTGGCCCTTCTGGGTCCTCTGGGGCATCGGCGCAGGGTGGCATTTCTTATACTGGGCGTCACAGGAGACTGATGAATAACACAGAAGCGCCTCAATACGGGGCGCTTTTTTATATGACGCAAGAGCGCCCCGTAATGGGACGCTTTTTTAACGCGCGCCTGTAGTTTAAACGGCCAGAACACTTTTGAAGATCCGGGTTCGAGTCCCGGCAGGCGCAAAACGAGATATTTCAAAGAACCCGGCGGGCGTCTGAACACCGGGGGCAGAGAAAGAAGGGAAACCATGGCAGAAGAAACAAGAACTGAAGAAATCATTGAAACCGATCCAATGGACACCAGCGGACAGCAGGACGAAGGCGGACAGGAATCCAAGCCAATGACTTTTGACGAACTGCTCAAGAGCAACAAGGAGTATCAGGCAGAGTTTGACCGCAGAGTCAACAAGGCGACCAACACGGCCGTCGATAATGCGAGAGAGAAGTGGGAAATGATCACCGACGAAAAGGTCAGTGAGGCGGAGAAGCTGGCCAAAATGACGAAGGATGAACGCGACCGCTACAATCTCCAGAAGCGCATCAAGAATCTGGAAAAGAGAGAAGCCGAGATCACGAAGAAAGAACTGCAGGCCACGGCGAAAAACGCGCTGGCCGAAAAAGAGCTTCCGGTGGAACTGGCAGATCTCCTGAACTACACCGATGCAAAAGCCTGCAACGACTCCATTGAAGCGCTTGAGAAGGCGTTCCAGTCTGCCGTGGGAGCAGCTGTGGAAGAACGGCTGAAAGGCACGGAAGCTATGAAGAAAGCACCGGCCAAGTCCGAAGAGGACGAACTTGCAGAACTGTACAAGATCGCCCGGGAAGCGGCGAAACGAAGATAATACGACAGGAGGGTTATTATGCCTATCAACACTATTACATACGCTAAGATCGTACAGAACGTACTCGATGAGAACGCTGTACGCGACATGACGACCGGTTGGATGGACGCCAACGACGATCAGGTGAAGTACAATGGCGGTAACGAAATCAAGATTGCCAAGCTGAGCACACAGGGTCTCGGTACGTATGATCGCGACGAAGGTTACGCACAGGGCGCGATCACACTGGCATGGGAGACCAGAACCATGACGCAGGACAGAGGCCGTAAGTTCCAGCTGGACGCTATGGACGTGGATGAAACCAACTTCCTGGCGACGGTAACGAACGTAATGAACGATTTCCAGGTGGAGCATGTCGTCCCTGAAATCGATGCTTACAGACTGTCCAAGATTGCAGGCGAAGCAATCACTGCAAATGTTGCCGGCATGGTAACGACTGGCCAGACGATCGCGGCAAATCCGTCCACTCTGGCTACTCTGAGAGCCATCAAGACCGGCATCAGCCGTATCCGTGAGAAGGGTTATTCCGGTCAGCTGGTTGTACACGCAACCGACGCCGTAGTACTCGAACTGGAGATCGAACTGGCCGGCAGACTGACCACGGTTACCTGGTCTCAGGGCGGTATCGATACGCAGGTTCCTTCCATTGACGGCGTTCCTATCATCGCGACTCCGTCCAACAGAATGGTCACTGCGATCACTCTGTACGATGGCAAGACCGCAGGCTCCGGCTCCGATCCGGATCAGACAGTCGGCGGTTTCGTGAAGGGCGCTACAGCTAAGGACATCAACTTCCTGATCCTGCCGATGGCGACTCCGATTGCAGTAACCAAGCAGGACAAGCTGAGAATTTTTGATCCGAACACCAACCAGAAGGCCAACGCGTGGGCAATGGACTACAGAAGATATCACGATCTGTGGATTCCGGACAACAGACTGAATTCTGTGTACGTGAATGCAGGTGCATAGTGGTCCGCGTTGTAAACACATCGGTCGAGAGGATCGTACCTGAGAAGGATCTCGCAAAATGGGCGGCGATGGGCTATAAGCCGATCGATCCGTCCATCGAGATCCCAACAGAGGAAGAGGCGGCTCCAGAACCGGATCCGGAACCGGAAAAGGAAACGCCGAAAATTGAGATTCCATCCAATCTGGAATCCATGAAGACCAGAGAACTCCGTAAGCTGGCTGATAAGATCGGCGTGCAGGGCTACCAGAACATGGACAAGGCTACGCTGATCGCGGTCATCCAGAATCACTGAGGAGGTGATCCCTATGTCGGATCTTGAGATGGTCAAGGCCCTGACCGGGGACGCCGATGAGACGCTGCTGACCGTCCTGCTGCAGGAGGCAGAGGAGCGGATCCTGTCCGAGACCCGGCGGTCTACGATGATACCGGCCCTGCGTCCTGCCGTCCGGTCGTGGGCAATTACCGCCTACAACCGGCTGGGCATGGAAGGCGAAACGTCCCGGTCCGAGGCGGGTATCACGTCATCTTTTGTCGAGATCCCTAAGGACGTTTTAGACGCGATCGTGACCTACCGACTGGCACGAGTCGGCGGTAAGGCGCACGAGAGCGCCGAGGAGGATAACAATGCGGATGAGACGACGACTGGTTAAGACCTACGCGCTCAGGCGCCGCATCAAAAGCAAGGACGCAGAGGGCGGCAGCGTGATCACGTGGTCTGAGCCGGTCACGATCCGCGCCACTACATGGCAGGCATCCGGCAGGGTACTGGCGGAGATGTACGGCGAGAGACTGGCATACATGCGAAACATGGAGTATGAAGGCACAGAGGAAATCAAAGAGAATGACGGCCTCTGCATCTTCGTCGCCCCGGACAGCAAGCCGGACTACCGCGTCGTATCGGTCAATGCCAATTACCATCCTACTATCATCTTGCTGGAAGCCCTGCACTGAGGAGGTGAGCCCGGATGGCAAGCGTTGTGATTGGCGACAAGGAACTTCTGCGGAAGCTGGACAAGCTGGATCAGATTAAGATCGACTCTGTCATGCGCAAGCAGGCAGAGGTCGTCCGGGCAGCTGCGGTCTATGCGGTCCCGGTTGATACCGGAGAACTCAAGAGCAGTATCCATACGGCAATTGAGCACCGAGACGGCGGTACGCAGGGGATTGTCTACACCAATAAGGAATACGCGCCCTATGTTGAGTTTGGTACCGGCCCTGTCGGACAGGCTCATCACGCGGGGATCGCTCCGGATGTAGACGTGTCCTACCGGCAGACGCCGTGGGTGTACAAGAGCCAGAAAGATGGGAAATACTACTACACTAAGGGGCAGCCGGCAAGGCCTTACATGTACCCGGCGCTCAAAAACAATGAGAAGCGGATCATCAAAGGCTTTAAGGAAGGCATACAGAAAGAGATTGAAAAGGTGACGGAATGATAAACGTAAAAGATCAGGTATATGGCGCTATCAAGGACATTACGGAAAACGTCAGTGACGGATATCCGAAGGACTGGGCCAAGCTGCCAGCGATCCAGTACATGGAAGAAGAGAATGTTGTATTCGACTGGACCTACGACGCGAACAACCACTTTAAGGAAATGTCGTCCCGTCTCCGTTACCGGGTGGACATCTGGAACAACCAGTCTACCTCCGCTGCTGCCCTGGCTGTGGATGCTGCCATTTCCCCGCTGGGTCTCCGTCGGACGGCCTGCATGGACGTGGATGACCCGTCCGGGCTCAAACACAAAGTGATGCGCTACGAGGGGATCATCAACCACGAGGACCAGATGGTATACCAGGAAAACTTATAAAAGGAGTGATATAGATGTTAGCAAACGGCATTACGCTGTCGTATAAGGTCAAGAGTGCTGCGGGCACGACCTATACCAACATCCCGGGTCTCAAGCAGGTCCCGGAACTGAATAATGAAAAGGAGAGAGTGGAAAACACCGCTCTGTCCGATGAAGTACGGCTGTATGAATTCGGTATTGGCGATCCGGGTGATCTCGAATACCAGTTTCGGTATATGAACGCCGATGAAAAGCAGGGATACCGTACCATGAGAGGCTACGCGGACAATGGCACTGTGCTGTCCTTCCGCGAGACCTTCCCGGACGGGACTGTCTTCGCGTTTGACGCGCAGATCGATGTGCGTATGGGCGGAGGCGGAGTCAACGGTGTCATCGACTGGACACTGAGACCGGCCCTGCAGAGCAAGATTACCGTTACCGACCCGGCATAAGATGAGGTGAGCGAATGGCCGCGAAAGCAAAAGTAACTGAATTAAAAAGACCGTATGCCGTATGGAAGATCGGTGAGGAAGAGTGGAAATTAAAGCTGACAACCGCGGCGATCGTGGACCTGGAATCCAAGTATAAGGTAAATTTACTGGAACTTATGCAGGATAACACCGCCATCAGCATCCCCGCTCTCTCCGTCATGCTGGACATCACGCACAAGGCCCTGCAGAAATTCCACCACGGAGTCAGTAAGGAAGACGTGTATGACATGTTCGATCGCTATGAAGAAGAGGGCGGATCACAGCTGTCCTTCTACGGGACGGTGTTTATCGACCTCTATACGGTGAGTGGTTTTTTCGGGCGGAAGATGGCGGATCAGATCCGGGAGGGTCTGAGCGATCTGGAAGACAAGCTGTAGATCCGCCATCCGAGGTAAGACCGGAGAGTCTTACAGAGTATATATCCGGGTTGTATTCGGCGTTTCTGGACGCTGGATATGGCCCGGATTTTTTTTGGACGCTTTCAATTGGCGAGGTTGTCGATCTGCTGCACGCCTACGTGCGACAGCAGGAACGACGACAGGAGGAACGGAAGAGCATTACGAAGGATCTGACCTATGCCCTGTACATACAGGCGCAGCAGATCATCGACGCCCTTGCCGCCGGTCTCCAGAAAGACGCGCGTCTGACGCCACTGTCCAAGTGGTATCCGGATCTGTTTGAAGAGTCATCGGAAAAACAGGTCAATGCGGAACTCATGCGGTATCAGGCGCAGATGGAGAACTACGCAGCTGCTTTCAACCGCCGGTTTGAAGCAAAAGAGGCAGAAGCGAAAGTGGAAGCCGAGAATAAGGCAGGTGATCAACATGAGTGACACTGCATTATCGAGACTAAAAGTAATAATTGACACCAATACCAACGGGTACAAGAAGGGCATCAAAGAAGTCCAGAGCGTGACCCAGAACCTGACCCGATCAGTCAATGGGTCCATGTCCAAGGTGCGCAATATCGTCGCAGGGGCGCTGTCCATTGCAGCGATCACATCTTTCAGCAAGTCCTGCATCGAGCTGGGCAGCGATCTGGCGGAAGTCCAAAACGTCGTAGACGTGACCTTCGGCAGCATGTCCGAAAATGTCAACCAGTTTGCCAAAGACGCGCTGGAGGCCTACGGCCTGTCCGAGACCTCTGCTAAACGGTACACGTCCACCATGGGCGCGATGCTCAAGTCCATGGGCCTGACGACACAGCAGGCCTTCGACATGAGTACGTCCCTGACCGGGTTGTCTGCAGATATGGCGTCGTTTTATAATCTGGACACACAGACCGCATTTGAAAAAATCCGGTCCGGCATCAGCGGCGAAACCGAACCTCTCAAGCAACTGGGCATCAATATGTCTGTAGCCAATCTGGAGGCCTACGCGCTGGCTAATGGCATTACAAAGTCCTACAACGCCATGACCCAGCAGGAACAGGCCCTGCTGCGGTATAACTACCTGCTGTCCGTCACGGCAGACGCGCAAGGTGACTTTGCGCGGACTTCGGACGGCTGGGCCAATCAGACAAGGATCCTGACCGAGCGGTTCAACGCGCTGCGGGCATCCATCGGACAGGGGCTGATCTACGCTCTGACTCCGGTCATCCGGGTGCTCAACCAGCTGTTGGAAAGACTGCTGACTGTGGCAGATGCGTTTTCCAGCTTCATGGCGCGGATCACGGGCAATGACCGGTCAGTGCAGACCTCTGTCGGGGGCGCGGCTAAGTCCATGAGCGCCTTTGCGGATATGGCTGATACGGCGGAAGCGTCCACGGCAGGGATCGGTACGGCTGCAGAGGAATCTGCAGAAAAGGCCAAGAAGGCCGCGCGGTCCATCATGGCCTTTGATCAGATCAACAAATTGAATGCGCCGGATGAGAGTGCTGCAGCTGCGCAAGGGTCGGATGGCTTCGGCGGTCTGACCGCAGCGCCGATCACGTCCAGTTTTGTCGAAGCAGCCAATGCCGGCGAGCAGAAACTTAATCCGGCGCTGACCCGTCTGCTGGACGTGCTGGACAAGATCAAGGACAAACTGAAAGAGCTGGCGGGTCTGTGGAAGACAGGATTCAAGGAAGGTCTTGGAACGGTGAGCCTGGAACCGCTGAAAAACGCGCTGCAGAGCATTGGACGATCTTTGAGGAGCATCTTCCTCGATCCGGAGGTGCTGGGCGCATTGGATCGGTTCGTCAAACAGGCTGTGTACTCCGCGGGGCAGATCGCAGGGGCGTTTGTTTCTGTTGGTCTGACCATTGCCACCAACCTGATCGGCGGACTGTCGAAATATCTGGAACAGAATACGGCACGGATTAAACATTTCCTGATCAGCATGCTTGATGTCCGGACGGATATCTGGCGCATTGCCGGCGATCTTGCGGATGCTTTTGCGACGGTCTTCTCCGCATTCGGCGGGGAAGAAGGGCAGCAGGTCACGGCGAATCTCATCGGGATCTTCGCAGATGCCTTCATGGGTATAAATGAGATCCTCGGAAAATTCAGCCGGGACGTGTTCAACCTTCTGACGCAGCCGTTTATTGACAACGCTGATACGATCAAAACGGTGCTGGAAGGTCTGCTGGGCGTGATTGCGACAGTGACAGGCACCATCAAGACCCTGATCGACGATCTGATGGACAAGCTCAACGAGGTTTATGATCAGCACATCAAACCGCTGATCGATGCCATCGCGCAGGGATTGTCTGTGATTTTGGAGGCTGTTCTTGGATTTATCCAGTCGGACGTGTTACCTTTCCTGGAACATGTAGCCGAAAAGCTGGACGAATTCATCGGGGACCACGCAGGACCGATGTTCGAAGCACTGCTGGATCTGATCGGCGCTGTGGCAGATCTGATCAAAGCGGTCTGGGATAACATCCTCGTGCCAATCCTGACATGGATCTTCGATACCCTGCTGCCGGGAACCGGCAAATGGGGCGAAGATACTGCAGATATCGTGTTCACAGTCCTTGGCGTCATCACGGACGTGGTGACTCTCGTCATCAAAGCGGTGACGTGGCTGGTCAATTTTGTCACGAAGCTGGTCAATGGCGACTGGCGCGGCGCCTGGAACATGGCCAAGGGTATTTTCGAGACGGTCGGAAACGCGATCATTGCAACAGGTGAGTGGATCCGTACGAAGATCGGCGGGGCGTTCTCGGACATCAGGGATGGATCCATCGGCAAACTGTCCGGTCTGCATGACAGCGCGGTCCGGATCTGGGATAGGATCAAGACGACGTTCAAGAGCGCGATTGACTGGATCAAGGGCCTGTTTGACTTCAGTTGGAGTTTTCCTAAGATCCAGTTGCCTTCCTTCGACGTGACATGGAACGACATCGGCCTCGGCGTGTCTCTTCCGACAATCGGGGTCAGCTGGGCCTACTATGCCAAGGGCGGATTCCCGCCAGACGGTCAGTTGTTCGTCGCGGGTGAAAATGGCCCGGAAATGGTCGGTACCATGGGCGGAAGATCCGCCGTAGCCAACAATGACCAGATCGTGCAGGGCATCAGCACCGGCGTCTTTGAGGCAGTCTACAGCGCTATGCGGCGGATCCTGTCTGAGCAGCCGGAAAATGGCGGAGACACGATTCTCATGGTGGACTCGGTCGAGCTGGCCAGAGCCACCAACCGCGGAAACCGCAGACTGGACCGGCAGTTCAATCCATCAATGCAGTTTACTTAATATACAGTGCCGCTCTTCGGAGCGGCCTTTTTGTTTAACAGGAGGTATGCCATGGCATCAGAGACAATGATTACCGTTGACGGCGTGGCAATGCCGGAGCCGAGTGAGTTTACGTGGGGTGAGTCGGATATCTCCGCATCCGACGCCGGGAGAACAGAAGATCTCCTGATGCACAAAAACCGACTCGGGTCAAAACGAACCTTACACATAGCGTGGCAGAACACGGACTCAGCGACCACGTCACGGATCCTGCAGGCTTTTTACCCGGAGTACGTCTCCGTACGGTATCCGGACGCCCGCTCCGGGAGCTATGAGACGCGGACGTTTTACTGCGGTGACCGGTCTGCCCCGGTGCGGTACTGGTGGTACAACCACAAGCGGTACAGCACCGTGTCCTTTGATCTGATTGAGAGGTGATCCGATGATCAACGTCTCAACAGCCTTCAGAAATCAGCTGGCTGCCGGTAACCGCCGGTATGTGCTGACGGCGGATATCACGTTAAAAAATAACACGACACTATCCATCACCAATGCCGATATCTGGCAGGACAGCTTCCGGATCACGGATTCCGTGTCCACGGATGACAATTTTGACGTGGGCGCCGCGATCATCAACAGCGCCAGTCTGACACTCAATAATATCTATCCACTGACCGCCAGCGCCGGAAAATTCTCCGCCTACGATTTTACCGACGCGCGGGTAGTCCTGTACGTCGGACTCAACACCGGCAGCTCCACGGAGCGGGTCCGCAAGGGCACTTATACGGTGGATGAGGCCCGATATAACGGGTCCCTGATCGAGCTGTCCGTGTTGGACTACATGGCCAAATTTGACAAGCCGTACAGCGAGTCTACACTGACCTACCCGGCTACGCTGGGCGCGATCGTACGAGACGCATGTACCAGGTGCGGAGTCACCCTCAACACAGGTACGTTTCCGCATTATACGCACGTGGTACAAACCAAACCGGACAGCGACACCCTGACCTACCGCGAGATCATCTCCTACGCGGCGCAGATCGCCGGGTGCTTCGCACGGTGCGATGCTTACGGGAGACTGGAGCTCAAGTGGTTCCCTGCTTTCGGCACGTCCACGCCTGCGCTGCCGTCCACGTACAGTCACGATCTGGGCGTGGACAGTGTCACTATCACTGGTGTAACCGTCCGTCATACTGTTACCGATACCAATGGTGACGAGACCACGGTAACCGACACAGCCGGCGGAGCGGGATACATGATCACGATCGAGGATAACCCACTCATACAGGACGACTACGGCGACGATATCGCCGCGTGGTTGGGATCGCAGCTGATCGGGCTGACCTTCCGGCGCGGCGAGATGAGTCACCTGTCGGATCCGACCATCGAGGCCGGCGACGTGGCCAAACTGACCGACATCCGCGGCAATACGTACAATGTGCTGGTCAGCTCAACGACCTTTACCGCGGGCGGGGCGCAGACGACCCTGTCCAGCGCGCAAACCCCTCTCCGCAACAGCTCGCAGCGGTACGGAGCGATGGCCAAGACCTACGCAGCACTCAAAAAACGAATCGAGGCAGAAAAAACAGCCAGAGAACTGGCGTTAGAGACCTTCGGCCAGCGACTGGCTGAGAGTCCCGGATTTTATACCACCACCGAAACTCCGCAGGGTGGCGGGACGATCTTCTATATGCACGACAAGCCGGATCTGGAAGACTCCACGTATGTGTGGAAAATGACCGCAGAAGCGTGGGGCGTATCCACGGACGGCGGGCAGACCTGGAACGGCGGTATGACCGTAGACGGCGATACGATCGTGCGCCTGCTCTCTGTAGAGGGTGTGGACGCGGGATGGATCACGACCGGCGAACTGGTCGTAAGCAAGAATAATCAGGAAGTACTGTACGTGAACTGCGATACCGGCGTGGTCCGGATCATAGCGGACAGCTTTAGTCTGAGCAACGGCGATACGATCGATAGTATCGCGAGTGATGCCGCGGATACAGCTCTCGGGACGCTGACGCAGCAGGAGATATTCGACCGGCTGACCAATAACGGGGCGGCACAGGGGATTACTTTGCAAAATGGGCAGTTATACATATCTTTCTCCGTGGCGCAGGGCGGAACACTGACTTTAGGCGGGGCAAACAACGCAAGCGGCGTGCTGCAGCTCAAAGACAGCTCCGGCAACGTCAAGGCCACGATGGACAACACCGGTCTGACAAGCAGCGGATCTTACTCTAACAGGGCCACTAAGTCTGTGCTGGACAGTGGTAAGCTGGTTTTCTATATCAACAACAACAAGACACTTGAGATCGGCCCTTACGGGAGCATAGGATCCGGTGATTTCCAGACCGCGTTGTTCACTAACGGCAAACTGCTCTTCGCGCCGGATGTTGGCGTATCGTCTTCGAGTTTTACTTTTCAGGGCGACATACTTGTAACCGGCAACATCACTGTCAACGGCACCAAATCCCGCGCCGTATCCACGGACAACTACGCAGATCGTCTGCTCTATGCCTATGAGACTCCATCTCCATACTTCGGTGACCTTGGCTCCGCACAACTCGACGAGTATGGTGAGTGCATAGTAGACATTGACGACATCTTCTCGGAGACGGTCCGGACAGATCTGGAATACCATGTCTTCCTTCAGAAAGAAGGGCACGGAGACCTCTGGATCGCCGACAAACAGCGGTCCTATTTTATTGTCCAGGGAACTCCTGGTCTCCGATTTTCGTGGGAACTCAAGGCGAAGCAGGCGGGGTATGAAGCGGATCGTCTGGAAGTGAAGGAGGGCGAAGCATGAAGCAACTGAACAGTTTTACCGTCCTGAATGTGAATGGTGCAGACCGGATCTCCTACACCTACTCGGAGACCAACGAGCAGGGAGAACCGATCTCTACCAACAGCAAACGGAGCTTTTTTATCGGGGACGCGGATGTGTTGAGACAGGTCAATCAGATCCGCGAGTACATCCAGAAAAAGCTGGAGGAAACCGAATGATCACAAGAAATTACGAACTGGACATCATACCGGGGCGCCTGACGCCAACCGTCAAACTCAGTCAGTACGATGAGCGGTTCCGAGCCAACATGACACTGTTCGCGCGCGAGGGCGAATTTACGATCCGGTCCGGCACCACGGCAGAGCTCCGCGGCACCAAACCGGACGGATCGGAATATACGGAAGTATGCACCCTTGCCGGGAACGTCGCCACTTTCGGCGGGCACGGGGAACTGACCGACGTGTCCGGCACCGGTATTTTTGAGATATGTCTGATACATGGCGGGAAAGAGCTCTATACCGCCAATTTCTACATTGAGATAGAACCGTCACCAGCGGAAAGGGGGAACGGGAATTGATCACTCATGTACATCGATTAGATGTGGTCCCGGACGGGGCTAAGACAGTCGTACGGGTCAATCAGTACGACGAAGATTTCAACATTTTATTCCATTTATATGCCCGTGAGGGCGAGTTTGCGGTGGAATCCGGAACTACCGCAGCAATCCGCGGCACGAAACCGGATGGCAACGGCTACTCCGCGACCTGTACGCTGACTGTCGTCACAGAGGACGGAGAAGACGACGTGCAGGTACTCGTAGCCGGTCACAAGCAGATGACCGCGGCTGCCGGTCTCGGCGAATTTGAGATCACACTGTACAAGTCCGATCAGGAACTGAGTACGGCTAATTTCACTCTCTCGATCGAAAGGGCCGCTCTGGACAAGGATACACCAGCATCCACGTCGGTCGTAAGAGAACTGGTCAACGTTATGGACCGCGCGGATGAGATCATCAATGCCGGTCAGCAGTACGAAGACTCACAGCATGCTATGGAAGAACTGACCGCGCGGTCGGAAGCGGCTGCGAGTGCTGCAGAGGAGTCCCAGACTGCCGCCGCGCAGACTCTGGCGGATATCCAGGCGGAATACGAGTCGGAATCTGCGGATCTGGCGCGCACGATCAATGCGGCGGAAGAGTCCATCGAAGAAAAGAGACAGACCATCGCGTCTCTTGTGGTTACGTCCAACCAGACTGCTGCAGAGGCTCTGAATAAAGCGTCCAACGTTGAAAACGACGTGGCAGATGTGGCGACGGACGTAGCAAGAATGGAAGACTCAATCCAGTCTCTTGAGACATCCCGCGCGTCCCATCTGGCCAATCTGACTGTGATCAATGGCGCGCTGTACGGCATCAACGAGGAGGGCGATATCATCACCGATCCAATCGAGGGCATCGGCGGAGGCGGCGGTGGCGGTGGCTCCTCCGCAGCTACCAGTGTGATCACGATCACCAACACATCCGGCTTTAACGGCAAGACTATCGCGGACGGCGACAGTATGCCACTCTCCATCAGCTGGTCATCCGTAGAATCAGAAATGCCTACGGGCAACGGCTCCCTTAGGATCCTCGTAAATAACGTCCTTAAGGCGACCCTGAACGATGTAGCGCAGGGCGAGGTAACAGTAGATGTGGCCCCATATCTGACCGCCGGATCCAATACCGTACGTATGACGGTTGTCGATATGTACGATAACAGCCGGTATACGGCCTTCCAGATCACGGTAGTGGCGATCAGTCTTTCTTCTACATTTGACTCGACTACGGCCTACGAAGGCGCGATCACGTATCCTTGCACGCCAACCGGTACTGTACAAAAGACTATCCACGGCCTGCTGGACGGCAGGGAGATCATCACGCAGACCACGTCCGTTTCCGGCCGGCAGATGTCCTTTACCATTCCACAGCAGTCTCACGGCGCGCATACGCTGGAGTTTTATTTTGATTGCCAGATCAACGGCCAGACGGTAGAATCCAACCATCTCTACCACGAGATCATCTGTATCGAGCCGCTGAACAACACGGTTATCATCACGAGCTCTTACAACAAGAGTACCGTAGAGCAGTACACTACGATCCAGCTGCCGTTCAGCGTTTACGATCCGCGCAGTCTGACTGCAGAGGTCAAGATCTACGACGGTGAGGATCTGCTGACCACGCAGACGGTAGACCGGACAGAGCAGTCCTACTCCTACCGCTGCAATGACTACGGCGAAAAAACTATCAAGCTGGTATCCGGCGGCACAACCAAGACGATCCAGTTTACGGTCACGGAGTCCGACATCGACGTGGAAGCGGAAACCGACAGTCTGGTGCTGTACCTCTCCGCGCAGGGAAGATCCAACAACGAAGAGAATCCGGGCACATGGACCTATCAGGATATTGCGGCTACGTTCAGCGGATTTAATTTTGCAAGCGACGGCTGGCAGACAGACGCTGAGGGCATCACAGTACTGCGGGTATCCGGCAATGCAAGGGTTACGATCCCGTACAAGCTCTTTGGCACGGACTTTAGACAGACCGGCAAAACGATCGAGATCGAGTTCGCGACCCGGAACGTGCTGGATTACGACACGCCGATCCTGTCCTGTATGAGCGGTGGCAGAGGTCTCAGCATGACCGCCCAGCAGGCGACACTGATTTCCGAGCAGTCCACCGTTACGACGCAGTACAAAGAGGATGAGCACGTCCGCCTGACCTTTGTGGCGCAGAAGCGCACGGAAGACCGGCTCCTGATGCTCTACGTCAACGGCATCCCGTCCGGCGTCGTACAGTATCCGCCGGACGACGACTTTGCACAGATCAGTCCGGTCAATATCAGCATTGGATCGGGCGACTGCACGATCGACCTGTACTGTATCCGCGTCTACGACAACAACCTGACACGGCACCAGGTACTGGACAACTGGATCGCAGACACACAGATCGGTGCAGAAATGCTGGCGCGCTATACGCATAACAACGTATACGATGCCTACGGCGCGATCGTAACGAGCCGTCTGCCATCCAATCTGGGTTACTTTGTTTTCGAGGCAGAGGAGCTGCCACAGTATAAGGGCGATAAGAAGACCGTCAAGGGGTCCTACGTGGATCCGGTCTATCCGACCAAGTCCTTTACTTTTGACGGCTGTGAGATGGACGTACAGGGCACATCCTCTGCACCGTATGCACGGAAGAATTATGACTTAAAATTCAAAGGCGGATTTGAAATGCGCTCCGGTCATGAAACGTCCTACGAACTGGCGACCGGGGTCATTCCTTTTAATCGGTTTGTTATTAAAGCGGATGTCGCATCCTCGGAAGGTGCGAACAACGTCGAATTGGTCAAACTGTACAATGACATCTGCCCGTACAAAACGCCGGAGATGGAAGCGGATCCACGGGTACGCTGGGGTATCTACGGGTTCCCGATCGTCGTCTTCTGGTATGACACCATGACGGAGACGACCACCTTCATGGGCAAGTACAATTTCAATCTGCCTAAGAGAGCGCCGGAACCGTATGGATACAGCGGTGAGCTGGAATCGTGGGAATTCCAGAACAATACGTCCGACCGTATGCTCTTCAAGAGCGCGGACTTCGACGCGGACTACACGGACCCAGAAACCGGCGAAACCTATAAGGCATGGAGAAATGATTTCGAGGCAAGATTCCCGTCCGACGAATGGACGAATACGGCTATTTTGAAGGAGTTTGTCAGCTTCATTGTGTCCACAGACCGTGATCAGGCGACCGGCGACGATCTGGATAGCTCCGTTACATACGACGGCGTGCAGTACACGACCGACTCCAGCGCGTACCGACTGGCGAAATTCAAGGCGGAATTTGCGAGCTACGCGGAACTCGACTCGTTTATCTTCTATTATATATTCACGGAATTATTCCTCATGGTGGACTCCCGGGCCAAGAACCTCTTCATCGGCTTTAATGGCTCCCCGGTCACCGCATCCGGAAGAGTGGCAACCAGAAAAGCCACGGCCCAGCCGTACGATATGGATACCGGCCTCGGTACCAACAACGAAGGGTCTCTGGTATTTGGCTACGGTCTGGAGGATACCGACCACCTCGGCGTGGATACGGATATATTTAATGGCCAGAATTCCGTCCTCTGGTGCAATCTGCGAGACGCTTTCCGAGCGGAAATTGTACAGATGTACAAGACGCTGCGGAGCTCCGGCGGTCTGTCCTATGCAGAGGTGCAGAGACGCTACGAGGAGCACCAGTCCAAGTGGCCGGAAGCGATTTGGATCGAGGACGCATGGTTTAAATACATCGACCCGCTGATCGCTCCGGATCCGGGCAAGGAGCCGACTGCGGTATACCTGCCGATGATGCAGGGATCCAAAGCGGAGCAGCGCAAATGGTGGCTGATCAACCGCTTTAAATATATGGACTCCAAGTGGAACGCGGGCGATGCGCTGGCGCAGGTCATCCAGCTGAGAGGTTATGCCAAGGCCGATATCACCGTGACGCCGTACGCGGATATCTATCCGACGATCAAGTACGCGTCCTACCTCGTACAGGAGAGAGGACAGCACGACGTACCGACTACGCTGGCCTGTCCGATCGATACCCTCAACGACACGGAGATCTATATCTACAGTGCGCCGCAGCTGGCAAGCATCGGCGATCTGGCACCGCTCAAGGTAGGCCTCGTAGATATCTCCATGGCGACAAGGCTGCAGTCCCTCAAGATCGGCGACAGCAGCGCATCCTACAGCAATACCAACCTGTACAGCTTGTCCCTCGGCAGCAACGTACTGCTCAAGACCATCGACGCGCGTAACTGCTCCGGTCTGGGCGACACGACGCAGGAGGGGCACACGCAGACATCCGTAGATATCTCCGGCTGTGAGATCGTAGAGGAAGTGTACTTTGACGGTACCAAGATCCAGGGCCTGACTCTGCCGAACGGCGGTGTGCTGAGGGTTCTGCATCTGCCGGCGACCATGACCAACCTGACGATCCTCAATCAGCGCAACATCACAGATCTGACGGTGGCGGGATACAGCAATATCACGACACTGCGCATCGAAAACAGCTCTGTCGATGAGAGGGCGATCCTCGAACAGATCCCGGCGGCGGCAAGAGTGCGCTTGACCGGAATAGCATGGGAAGCAGAGGATGCAGAGGAAATTGAAAGCCTATTCGACTTATTAGATACCATGAGAGGCCTGGATGAATCCGGGAACAATACGGATACTGCGCAGGTAGCTGGGACCATCCATACCGCATCCCTCACCGGAGCGGAAATATCTGCCTTTAACGCGAGATACCCTTATATCCGTGTAACCGCCGACTCGGTTAAGAGCTATCTGACCTACAAGAGCTGGGATGACGGCAGTGAGCTGGATGTAGTTACCTGCCTCAACGGTATCCCTCAGGGACCGGCACCGTCTAATCCTACAAGAACGTCAACAGCGCAGTATGACTATACTTTCGTTGGATGGAGCACGTCTACCGACAGTCAGACAGCGCAGTATCCTGCCGCTGGTCCAACGTCTGGTATGGAAGCCGATACGGTACTGTATGCGGCGTATAGTCGAACGGTAAGGACGTATACGGTAACGTGGAAAAATAGCAATGGAACTACGCTGGAAACTGACACCAATGTGCCGTACGGTAGCACACCGCAGTATAACGGGGCGACTCCGGTTAATCCTGTATCGGGTGGTGGATCTTTCAAGGGATGGACACCAGCTATCAGCTCGGTAACCGGAAATGTTACCTACACGGCGTCTTATGTGACCATGTACGATGTCAAGTTCTACAACGGTTCAACGTTACTCGATACCGTAAGCGTAGCGGAGGGCGGTACGGCAGTTTATAGCGGTTCCACGCCGGTCAGCTCCGAAGACTCGACACTGGAATTCTTAGGATGGACTCGGACGAGTGGCGGTACGACAGTACAGAGTGATGCACTGACGAACGTAACCGCAAATAGAAATGTCTATGCGGTATTTGCTTCGGCGGTTGAGGACGTGGAAATCTCCGATAGCTGGGATACAATCATCGCAAATATTGATAATGGAACCTATAAAACGAAGTATAAACTGGGTAACTACAAGTCTTTCGATTGGAATAATAATCCGAATGATCCTGTGGTTGCACAGATTGTTGGCATCGATGTAGACGAATTGTCGGATGGAAGTGGATATGCGCCGCTGACGTTTATTCTTAAAAAATTGTATCCGGCTAAAACTGCTATGAATAACTCTGCGTCAGTCGAAGGAGGCTGGGAGAATTCAAGTTTAAGGAATTTAATGAAAAATACACTAAAACAACAAATTCCAGAAACAATTCGATCACGCATTTGCAATGTAAACAAAGTATCCAAAACAGCAAGTGGAACGCAAACGACTGTTGATGATGTATGGATTCCGAGTATGCATGAAGTTGGTCTTTCGAATACTATAGAGACGAGCGGGGTGTCTTACAGTTCAGTATTTAAAAATAATGAAGCCAGAATAAAACCAAAATGGAATGGCGGAATCAACGGCTATCAATGGTGGCTTAGATCAGTAAATGACTCTGCCGATAAATTCTATGCCATCGGTACGGGCGGAGAAATGACAGGTTTTGCGCCTAATACTCAAATTTATACCACTATCGGTTTCTGCCTCGGACTCGAGCCGGACACCATCACCGACTCTTGGGATGACATTATCACCAATATCGGCAACGGTACTTATTCCACTAAATATGCAGTAGGAGATACCAAAACTCTCGACCTCGGCACAGAGGGCAAGATCAAAATGCAGTTGGTGGCTAAGGATACCGATGATCTGGCAGATGGAAGTGGTAAGGCACCGACTACGTGGATTTCGCAGCAGCTTATCGCTACGAGTCATCGCATGAACCCGGCTCGTGAAGGCTCCTCTGGAGCATATACAGAGGGAACAGGAACCATCGGCGGCTGGGAAAAGACGGAGATGAGGAGCTGGCTGAAAGAAACAGTCAAGCCGCTTATCCCGGCGAACGTATTGGCAGCCATCAAGCCCGTTACGAAGTACAGCCAGATTTGCAACACTTCCAGCAAAGCGGTGAACAACGTCACCAGCACGGAGGATGTATGGATTCCGTCGGCCAGAGAGGTCGGCTTCACCGGGTACGAGACAGAGGGACCAACCTACACCGGGCTGTTTACGGCCAATGCAGACCGTATCAAGAGCAAGACAGGCGCGTCCAGCGCCTCGTGGTGGTGGACGCGGTCGGCTAATATCAGCTATAACTTCAGGAATGTGAGTAGTGACGGCTCCTATGGCAATAATGACGCGAGCAACTCTGGCGCTGTGGTGCTCGGCTTCTGCTTATAGTCCAAAATCCGGGAAATCTGGCGGGTTTATCCCGCCGGATGACCGGAGCCAATGATACATCGTAAGACGATACACGAGACTGCAGTCTAAGTAAGGAGATACTATGGAATTAATACGCATCATACAGCAGATACACTTTGCCAGCTTTTGCTGGATGTTACTCTTACCCGCCTCTATGATGGGAATTGATGTCGTGACCGGGCTTATAAAAGCATGGATCAACCACGATTTTCAGTCCGCCATCATGCGGGCAGGCCTCGCCAAAAAAGCGGGCGAACTGCTCATTATTGTGATGGGTTTATTATTTACCTATGGCATGGGACTGCCTGCCTATATCCTGTCCTGTGTCAGTCTGTATATCATCCTCATGGAGCTGATGAGTATCGTAGAAAACCTTGATAAGATCGGCTGTCCGCTCCCGGAAGCACTCAAGGACGTGATCAACAATGTTGGGCACAGTATTCAGGAGGATGATATCACAGAGCTCAAGGCGCGTATATCAGAGCTGGAGGCGATTATAAGTGGTAAAGATATACTCTCTAAAAAATGACGGCAACCGCTCTCTGTCTAAGAATTTTACCGTTCGCGAATTTAGGTGCAGGGACGGCTCCGATCTGATCAAGGTCTCCCCGGAGACCGTGGCGGTGCTGCAGGCGATCCGGGACTACTTCGGGAGACCGGTCACCATCAACTCCGCCTACCGGACACCGGAGCACAACGCCCGGGTCGGCGGTGCCAAGTCCTCCCAGCACGTCAAGGGGACGGCCTGTGACATCCGGGTGAGCGGAGTACCGGCCCGGGCGGTAGCGGCCTATGTCGAGGCGGAGCACCCGGGGCACGGGATCGGATCGTACCCGACCTTTGTCCACGTGGATTCCAGGGGGTACAAGGTCCTTTGGAAAGACACCGGAAGTCATGTGGTCAAGACGTTCGGGGCGATCAACTACAAACAGTACAAGGCGCCGGACATCCCGGATGTGGTCCCGGTGCCGGAGGAGGAAGCTATGACAGACAGAGAAATTTATGAGGCCGTACAGCGCCACGCACGTACCCTGCCGGTGCCGGACTGGGCAAAGGCAGAGCTGCAGGAGGCGGTGGATCGCGGCATCACGGACGGGACCAACCCGATGGAGCTGATCCCGCGGTATCAGGCAGCCATCATGGCAAAGCGGGCCAGCGAGCCGGAAGGGCACGGGCACTGAGCCACAATTAAATAAGCAGGTTTGCGATCCCTCTGCAGAAATGCAGGGGGATTATTTTTTTTTGAGAAATTTTCAAATAATGCTTGCATTATAATAATGCTTGCATTATAATATAGGTACAGATAAGGAAAGGAACACAGGAGGTAAGGACATGAAGATGACAGTAAACGAAGCGGTAAGAAGAGCAGAAGAAATGCTTAAAAATGACAAGCGGCTGCTCCACGAGGGTGCGGAAGAGATCGACGCGAAGGACTGGAAAAACAAAAGAGTCTATATCAACGCGAAGTGTTTCACGTTGAACGGTCGCTACAAGGGCAAGGTCGACATGGGTTACATCGATATGGAAACCGGCGAATACGTTGCCACGAGATATACAGAGATCGACCTTACTGACGAAGCAGAAAACGCAAGATGGAGAAAGGAAGTCAAGGAAGAGACTACAGAGGCTCAGGAAGAGACTACCGAAGAAGCTCAGGAAGAAACAATCGAAGAAACAATCGAAGAAAACAAGGAGGAAAAAATGACAAGTAAAAAAGCAATTAGAAAAATCGCAAACAAGTATGGAATGCAGATCCTCCGGAACCCGGTAACGGATGAAGGCAGAGGGCTGTGGATCCGGACCGAGACGGAGATCCCGGAACTCGAAGAGCTGGCTGATCGGATCGAACCGGATAAGGTTCAGATCACGAGGGAGTGCATGGGGCCGGTCATCGAGTACAAGGTGATCACGCCGACCAACTGGTTCGATCTGTGGGGTTGGACCGGCCCGGAAGTTTCGGAGACAGCCGGATCGGAGGCAGCCGGATCGGAGGCAAAGTAAAAGACCCCCGAAGGCGGGAGTCTCTTAAAGGTTTAATACTACTTTTCAATCCGCGCCGGTTCCCCGGCGACAAGGGCGATGTAAAAATATTACACACCACGTTTCAACCCACACCGGCAGGAGCCGGAGACAAAAAGCATTAAAAATTATTTTTCAATTCAACACCGGGAAACCCGGGACGGATATATTGTACCACGAGCAGAGGAGACAGACAATGAAGAAATACAGAAATACCACGACCGGCGAGATCTGGACAGAGGAAGAGATCCGGGAAGCCTACGAGCAGTTTAAGCACGAGTCATCGCTCAGTTTTGAGGAGACCATGGAAGCCTTCGAGGAGGTCGAGGAAGAATGAACTGGTATAGCGTACATTACCGCCTCAGCGAGTCGCTCCGGATCGTAAGGGTCCGGGCGACCGGCTGGGCCGACGCTCTGGCAAGAGCGGATCGGGAAGTTGATGATTCAGACTGGTATGAGGAGATCACGAAAGTGGAGGTATATAAAGGATGAGCAGAAAGCAGGTAGAGGCATCCAGCCGGTACAATAAAAATAATACCAAGTCGTACGCATTCCGGCTCAACATCACATACGACAAGGATTTAATCGAATTCCTGGAATCGCTGGAGAACAAGAGTAGATGGTTTAAAGAAACCATCCGCCGGGAAATGACAAGACCCCGCTAACGCGGGGTCCTTTTTTCGTCCACAGATCCCAGTCTGTAGGTTTTCTGTAGGTACAACATAAGTTAACGATTGGAAAACGTTGAAATTTCAACATCTCGAGTGGTGGAGATAAGGGGATTCGAATTCAGAGGATCGCCGTTTCAACACCTTTTAAATGCTGTCAGTACCATTGATTTTTCAACACTTTTCTGTTTTCTGCTATTTCAGTAAATTTCAAATTATATCAGTAGATTTCAAAATTCTGTAGGTCATTTTGTAGGTATGATTTTCTGGAAATAATCGTCCAATTTATTGGAGACTTCCCGGTCCACGTCCTTGAACAGATACTCATACACTTCCTGCGTAACCCGGGTGTTGGAGTGCCCGAGGCGCTTGCTCACGTCGATGATCTTGACCTCCAGACCGCTCAGCATGGCTGCGTGGGTGTGCCGCAGATCATGGACGGTGCAGTGCCGGAGGCCGTGACGCTTCCGGAGACGCACAAACCAGTAGTAGGTATTCCGCTCAAACTGCGGGGCGCCGGTCTCTGTCGCGCATACGTACCCGGACGGCGTATAGTCCCGTCCGAGGACCACCCGGTTGCGATCCTGTGCCTGCCTGAGCTCCCGGAGCAGGTCGGTCAGGAAAACCGGCAGAGCGATGGTGCGCTCCGAGGACATGGTCTTTGTGGAGTCGAGGACAGTACCCTTGCCCTGGACAAAGATCCGGTCTCTCTCGATCCGGAGGGTCTGCCGGTCGAAGTCGATATCGCGCCACTGGAGCCCCATGGCCTCGGAATTTCGGATGCCGGTGAAGAGGATCAGGAGCAGGATGGTACCGTGACACATACCGGCGTAATCCGTCTGCCGGTCCTCCAGCAGGGCGCGGATCAGCGCCATGCACTCTGTCTCACTGTACGGATCGACCTGTTTTTTGTGCCGTTTTTCCTTCACCGCAATCCGTTCGCACGGATTTTTCACATCGAGGTCGAGATCGGATCGCGCGTAGTTATATAAATTTTTGAGTAAGTTCAGCGCATTCTTGACGGTCCGGGGCTGCAGGAGCTTGCCGGGCCGTCCCTCCGTCTGGAGGAGTTCCTGCACCCAGTCCCGGATCATCGGACGGGTGACGGAGCCAATTTTTCTGGCACCAAAGTACTCCTTGATCTGGTTGCTGTATAAGGTCTTGTACCGGGCGAGGGTAGCGGCTTTGAGTTCCGGTCCGTGGTGTTTCTCAAAGTCGTGCCATAACTGGTCCACGGTGGCGCTGTCGCTGTACGGGGTCGCGCCCTGCAGGACCTCCGCCTCAAAGATGACTTTCTGTTTTTCGATCTCCTTCTTTGAGAGGGGCCCGGGGATGGTCTTGTAATAGCGTTTCGGTCGGCCTTTCAGGTCCGTCCCGTGGGTGACCGTGATCTGAATGTTGCCGTTTTTTGTTATTTTATGGGATGCCATTTATTTTTCCTCCTGTTCGCTGGGATCTGTGGGAGGTGTTTGGCTATTTTTCTCTGACTGCGTAGTAGCTTATCAAGTGGGTAATTATTTCCCCGGTCGGCTGATCTGTGTCGTACTGTACCAGTTCGACGGTGTGATTGCCCAGTGTTCTCTGTTCCTTTTTGGTCAGGTAGGTCACTGTATCGGAGTCTCCGTACTGCTCACAGGCCTCCTGGTAACCATCTACATATATGTAGCTGAGATGGCCGCCATCCACGTCTCTCGTGTGGTAGGAGATGGATACATACTGATCATCATCGGACACAAAAACATACGGTGTAGTCCCATCTTTCGTGGATCCGGACGGAGTTGATATGCCCAGGGTGCCCTGTCCCATTTCCGGGATATTGGACCCGTCGAAGTCGACCGGGGTCTTCTGCTGCTGGGCCTCTGCAATATGGTCTGTGTAATCCGGTTCCTGCTCCGGTTCACCGCCGAGCTGCGTGGCGAGGATCGCGATGATGCCGATCAGGGCGGCAAGGGCGACGGCGATACATCCGAGGAGGATCGGATTTTCCTTTAAAAAAGTGACTGTGTTTTTCATTTTCGTACTCCTTTCGAACCTATCTATAATCTATCTAAAACTTCCCTCGAAGTTCTACGACCTTACCGATGATCTGCACGGGCTTCTCCTTAATTTCCGCTTTACTAAATACCATAGGCGGATAAGACGGGTTGTATGACATAAGAGCGATGCCGTCATTCGACTTCGTAAGGCGCTTACAGGTGGCCAGATCTCCGTTTATTTTCGCGATCACCAGATCTCCGGTATCAGCGTCTGACTGACAGCGGACGATCACCACGTCGCCTTCCAGGATTCTCGGAGACATCGAGTCGCCGTGGATTCGGAGCCCGAAGAACTCACCTTGAGAGGCCAGTTCCTGATCGATCTCTTCCTCATCTATATAGTTCTCGATCGCGTCCAGCGGAACCCCCGCAGCCACGTCCCCTAAAACCGGAATCTTTACTCCTGTGGATCGGCGCTGCTTTTCCTCATCGGACCAGCCGTACAGATCTACCGGCCTCACATGCAGCGCGTTTGCGAAGGCGATGATCTTGGACTGTGACAAGTCAACCTCACCGGCTTCTATCTTAGCGATCGAGGTACGGTCCTTGTATCCAACGAGATCCGCGAGATCCTGCTGACTCATTTTCAGTGCCTGTCTTCGTTCTTTAATATTCTTATACAGCTGCATCATTGTCTTCCACCTCTCTTCCCATGACATGACCATTATACAATTGATGTGAAATTAATTCAACAAAAACGTGAAATTGTGTTGACATCAATTCACCCATAGTCTAATATTAGGGTGTGAATTAAATTCACGTGGAAAGGAGGAATGATGACTAACACGGAAAAGCTAAGGAAAGCAATTGACGACTCGGGATATACCTATAAGTATCTCGCGGCCCAGTTGGGCATCACCCGAGAGGCTTTATACCGGAAGGTGGAAGGGAAAAATGAGTTTACAGCGTCCCAGATAGCGAAACTGGCGGAGCTTCTCAAACTTAATAAGGACCAGATTGGTATTATTTTTTTACAGTGGAACGTGAATTAAATTCACACTATTTGAAAGGAGGATTAAAAATGATGATATCGCACATCAACAAAGAATTCGCAGACACGATCGCGGCACTGACCAAAGAAATCGCCGAAGAGAACGGATACCCGTTCGATACTACAGTACTTCTGTTCTTTGAAGTTCTGGGCAAGGACTCGCATGTAAGAAGAGAGATCAAAGACGCGATCCGGGCCACATACGAACGCACCTACGAGGAGTAAGAACTATGAAAAGGAACTGTAATAGTGAGCTCCCGGGCTGTGAATTGCTGGAATGGGAGCTGCACAAGAAAGAGATCCTGGAAGATTGGGACGGAGGCTCTGATGACTTGGAACTGAAGCTGCAGAATGAGTGGGATACGTGGTTTGGAAAGGGGTTCTAAAACAATAAAGGTGAGGACTAAAAATGACACTAAAAGAATTAAGGATTAAAAAAGGCCTATCTCAAAAGCAGGTTGCGGAAGCCCTTGGTATAACACAGCAAGCGTATAGCAGATATGAAATCGGAATACGAAAACCCCCAAAAAAACACTGGCTCCAACTGTCTGAATTATTCGACATTGATCTGGTTAATACGGAAATCGATACAATTCACTCCAGCGTTGATGAACTCCAATCCGTACTACTGAAATACGTCGACTCTGGTACAGCAGCTCTTATCATGTGCGAGTTGCTGGGGCACCCAATCAAACAAAAAGAGGACTAAAAAATGGCATTCAATTACGAAATCAAAAAGCGTTTCGGATCTTTCAACGAAACGAAAACCCACGCCAAGGAAGTCAATCTGATTTCCTATAATGGCGCTGCTCCAGTAATCGATATCCGAATCTGGAACAAAGCAGAAGACCGTATGGGCAAGGGGATCACGATCCACCCAGAGGACGTTGACACCCTGCTGAGCCTGCTGGTAGACGTTAGAGCTTATCTGGAAACCATGGCGGAGGACGAAAATGAGTAAATATGATCAGGTATACGAAGAGAAGGAACGGTTCGTCGCTCTTCTGTCCGCGGTCTTCGTGGAGTTTAAGAAGGTCGAGTCGCTCAGGTACAAGAAAGAAGGCCACGAGGAAATGGTCTACGTACGGCATGCTAACGGCTACGTTGAGAAGATCGACGTGACCGGCAACAGCCTGATCGCGATCTCAATGGAGATCAATCGGCTCCTGTACGGAGAACGCCCGGTCGGGTACGCAGGAAGCTACCACGAAAAATAAGGAGGATAGTCCAATGATCGGACGGACACTGACAGCAAAAGAAGCAGCTGAAATCCTCTCCGTCTCCAAATCTACACTGGACCGCCTCTGCAAGACCGGTCGCTTGCATCCGGTCATGATCGGACGCCGGCGTCGATTCGCGGAAGACGAACTCGCCGCGATGCTGGGGGTTAAGGTCCTGCCGGATCCGGAATCGGAAGAGGAAGAGCTGCTGGAGCGACCGGACACGGGAGAAGACCGGCAGGAGATCTGCAGAGGTTTGCTCCACGCCTTCCAGTTCACCCGGTACTATGCGGACCTGGAATCCCTGGAATTTACCCGGGAAAACCGGCGGGAAACGGTGACCGCGACATTCGCGAACGGCGTAACAACAGACATTGACGTCACTGGCGACAGTGGTATCGGGATGATCAAGAGTATCACGAGGGGGTTGAGCCAATGGTAGGAAAAGCATCGAACAAGGGAGAGACCGTGCTCCTCCGACAGTCCGCGGACAGCCTGTACCGGGTGATGTACGTCGGAGGGGACGATCACGGACCGCTGGTAGCAGAAGCGATCCTCGGAAAAGAAGCCGCGATTAAAACCTATCTGCAGGTTGCGGAGTGGGTTTTGACCAATCGGTATACACCAAAAGAGCGGGCGGAATTCGTCCGGAAACTCGGATAAGGAGGAGAACGATGACGGATGAAAGGATTAAAGAAGTACTTGATCAGACCCTGCAGAGCGAAGGACTTGTCAACGACATCCTGAGATTGCTGGACGGAAAGGCCGTAATCGCCTGTCTGGTGGTCCTGATAAAAGTGTTCACTGAATTATGCTGGTCCGCGGATATCGATCCGGTTGAAGAGGTCGACCGTTTCGCCAAAGTAGTCAAACACACTGTACCGAAGGGTTTGAACTGAACTGGGAAGATTTCGGTGCGAAGCGAAGAGTTACCGGGACTGCTTCGGCTGTAGGTTTGAAGATTGCGTCAGAGGGCAGACCAATCCGATCCCGGACGAAAGAACCCTGACAACGCAGGAAGATGAGGAGAAGAAAAATGATTAGTGCAGACAGCAACTACTGGCTCCCGGCAGAACGGGAAATGATCGAAGCTGCGGAAAGAGAAGCAGTCCGTGAGACCAGACGGAAGAACGCGCGGTTCATGCGCGTGGTCAAGAAGATCCTGACCGTAGAGTTCGCGGTGATCGGCTTCGAGGCCCTGTATCGTCTCGGCGGTCTGGTGAGAGGCTACAGCAGCTTCGGGGGCGAATCCATGCTGATCGCAGCCGGTCTGATGGCCTACGCCTTTTACAATCACTACTACAAAAAATAGAGAACCGGCCTGCGAAAAGGGAAACAGAACCGGTTCCAAGGACTAAAAATGACACATTTATTATACCACGTTGCCCGGAAGGGTGCACGGCTTATGCCTGAAATAACCTCCTGAAATATATGCCAGTCGGCTTTTTGTGTGACTCTTTTCTACGACTGGTAGTGGCAGCAAGGGATCTTTGACGGAGCAACCGTGGGATGTGCTCCGAGTGATAATCGCGCGTCTTAGCCAGACAGGGTCTCTGGTCGTGCATCCGTCCCGGCAACGTGGTATAAGGGCCGTCATCCGTCCCGTAAGGGGCCTTGAGAGTACCTAAAAACTCAATAACTCCTTCCGCTTCAGACACTCACGTGCATGACTTTCATAGTTATCTTGGCTCTCAGGGTCTCTCACAGGGCGGATGACGGCAGTTAGAACAAGGAGACAGACATATGGGATTAAAAGAAAGATTGGAAAAAGAAGATGTCGCGAAACTGGACATCGAGTCCTTTGGCGAAATTATCGACAGCTACATCAGAGAGGAACACACGGGTCTCCTGATCGACTTCCCGGAGGGGACGAAAACGCCGATACTTAAATGCACTGCCGGCCCGAGCAGCACGATCCAGTTTTATATGATGCTGCACGCGGCGCCGGTACTGATCAAACAGATGGTCGAGGAACTTGATCTGGATCCGAAAAGGATAGAGTCTCTGGTCGATAGCATTTACAGGTACGTGGTAAAACCGTCCATTATGGACGCACTGGAGGAGGAAGAGGATGGCGAAAATTCCTGAGACGACCAGCGAGTGGATCGCTCACTACGAAAATCTCCGGTACAAGGCAGCCCAGAACTACCAGGAGACCGGAGATCCCAAGTACGACCGCGCTGCCTATAAGTACAGCGTGATCCTCGACGGATTACGGGCGCTGGAGCGGGAAAAGGACGAACGGGACAAGGATATTGTAAAGCGGATGCGGAACCGGGACAGTGCGGTCGATCAGCTGCTTAAAGAAGAATACAGCAAAGAGGAAGTTATCGAACTGCTGGAAAAAGCAGTGTGGTGGTAAGGAGAATGCTGAAATGGCAAAAGAAAAGGACAAGAAGTTCGAATCACTCAAAGAGTGCGGTGACTCCATCGGCTCCGATAAGCCGGTTGAACAGGAGAATATGGATCCGATCAGTCAGCAGCTGATCGTAAGCATGACCGCGACTCTGCAGGCAGCAACCTACGGCGTAGGAAAGATGCACTCATCGGAGATGAAGGATCTGATGGATGCGATCAATAAGGTATCCAGTGTCTACGACCGTGTGAAATTTAGAAATAGACCGATTAATAAGGACTGATGAGAAAGGAGTACTTATGAAGATTAAGCTTGAATTTGAATCTGTGGAAGATCTGTGGACCGGCCTTGACCAGCTGAGAGGGTTACCGGGCCTCCCGATCAACACAGGATCCGCTCCAATGGCAGCGGAAAGCATTGCAATGATGGATCCTGCAGAGGGATTAATACAGTCCGCTCCGGTAGAGGCTCCGATGCCCGCGCCGGTAGCGGATCCCGCACCAACGGAACCAGCATCTATACCGGCAGCGCCTATACCGACACCAGCAGCACCTGCACCTATACCGACACCAACGGCACCCGAAACAAGGGAGATCTCGATCACCCAGGACGATCTGATCCGCAAGGCGATGTCTCTCATGGATCGCGGTATGAATAACACGGAGCTTATGGGCCTTTTAACGCAGTTTGGAGTGGAGGCCTTACCGGATCTCCCAAAAGAGCAATTCGCCGCGTTTAATGCCAAGCTGGAAGGGCTGGAAGCCAAACTGGATCAGGGGGCTGTATCATGAACGCCGGTCATGCGTCCAGAGCCCACGCGCTCCTGAGTCCGTCCGGGGCGCATCGCTGGATGAACTGCCACCGATCTGTACAGCTGGAGCAGATGTTTCAGGACACTACGTCCGATGCAGCGAGAGAGGGCACTTTGGCCCATGAGATCTGTGAGAGGAAACTGCATCATGAGATCTGGGAGGACCTGAAAGGACACGAACTCTATCAGCAGGAGATGGATCACTACACGGATGAGTACGTAGACGCCATCGACGCTGCGCGGATAGCATTCAAGAAGGAGCCGTACATGTCAGTGGAAACGAAACTGGATCTGTCCGGGTGGATCCCGGGCGGATTCGGGACTGCAGACTGTATCCTGATCGGCGATGACACGATCGTGGTCATCGACTTCAAGTACGGTAAGGGTGTACCGGTCTTCGCCGATCACAACGAACAGATGATGATCTACGCACTCGGCGCCATGGCGCGGTACTCTCTCCTGTTTGACTTTCACACGGTCCGTCTGCAGATCATCCAGCCGCGGATCGACAACAACAGCACATGGGAGTGCAGCGTGGATGAGCTGATCGGATTTGGTGAGAGGGTCAAGATTGCAGCGCAGTTAGCTCTCAAAGCGGAGGAAGACGCGGTACCGGGCGACTGGTGCCGATTCTGCCGGGCCCGCCAGAAGTGCCGGGCAAGGGCGGATGAAAACGTCCGGTTAGCCTTCGCAATTGAGAAAAAACCGCCTCTGATTACCAACGATGAAGT
>OCVV011049439.1_pt1 | contig 50317 bp, 70 predicted proteins | sample 1539721 | NCBI WGS metagenome assembly OCVV01 (sample SAMN02144230, study PRJEB22623) | gut metagenome | biome: sheep rumen | host: Ovis aries | place: New Zealand
TAACTACGAGAAAAATAGAGGCATGCAGAAATTACAGAATGCTGCTGATAAGATAAATACAATTGCTAATATTGGAAAAGCCGGTATTAATTTAATGGATCAGATTAATACTATACATAATATGTATAGTCCAGATAGTAATGCTAGAAAGTTATCTAGTGAGGCAACAGCTAAAGCTGCTCTTGATAGACTTAAACTTGCAGCTGATATTCCAGTTACTGAATTATTGAACAAAAATGAGTTCAATAAGAAACAGCTTAATGCTCTTAAAGATTATCAAAATAAGAAATTTAATGCCGATTATGGCGAAAAGATTGGTAAAGCTAAAGAGGCGGAAGAAAGAGCTAGAACACAGGCCCAGAAAACTATGCAAGAGTCTTATAAAGCCAATACAGAACGCACTAAGGATTATAAGAACTCATTTTGGAATGAAACTAACGTATCTGATGAACTTATTAAGAGAAAATCGGCGGCTAAAGAAGCTCAATCAAAGGTGGATTCTTTACAGAAGAAATATGATGATCTTGTCAGAGATAATAAAAACAAGATTGATAGTTTAAAAGAAGAGCGATCAAAACTTGGTGTTTCATCTTTTGATGCACAAGAGAAAGAGTCGAAAAAATTAGCTGAATACGCTAATAGACAAAAAGTTGAAGAAACCTTTAAAAAAGCTTTAGCATCTCCAATTACCGGATCAGGTTCGGCTTATGGAATTCGTACAATGCCAGTTATAAAAAGAGAATCAAAAATATTTGATTTCTCTTCAGTTGATACATCTTATAGTACTAATGTAGGGTCGACAAAGGTAAGCGATCTACAAAAAGCTTATGAAGCTGCCTATGAAAGATCAAAATCTAGTGGCAAATCAGAAGCTATGAGTAAAGCGAATGCAAATAGAGCAATCTATGCAATGGGAAGATATTCTCTTAAGCAACTTGGTGATGTATATGTGACAAAAGATTTGCAGAAAGAGATTAATAAAAAGTATAATTATTAAGGAGGATATTTGATATGAAGCTTTCAGATAGACTCCAACATGCATGGAATGCGTTTAAAGGCGAGACTGAGTATAAACAGGTTTATAAAGATCTTGGTCCTTCTTATAGCTATCGTATAGATCGTCCTAGGTATACTTTTGGTAATGACAAATCCATTATAAATGCGATTCTAACCAGAATAGCCATAGATGCAGCATCAATAAATATTGAGCATGTAAGAACTGATGAAAATGAAAATTACGTAGAAACGATATTTTCACATCTTAATAATGCATTAAAAATTGATGCCAATGTTGACCAAACTGGGCGAGCTTTTATTCAGGATGTTGTGATGTCCATGATGGATGAAGGCGTAGTTGCTATAGTTCCTACTGATACTACACTTAATCCTAAAATGACTGGTTCTTATGATATTTTAGAAATGAGAACTGGAAAGATTATAGAATGGTTTCCAGAACATATTAGGATTAGATTGTACAATGAGAAGCTTGGCAAAAAAGAGGAAATAGTCTTGCCAAAAAAGATGGTTGCGATTATTGAGAATCCTCTATATTCTGTAATGAATTCTCCAAATTCAACTCTTAAACGTCTAGTTTCAACACTTAATAAGCTTGATGTTCTTAATGAACAGAATGCATCAGGGAAACTCGATCTTATAATTCAGTTTCCTTACAGCATTAATAGTACTAGACGAAAGAATCAAGCAAATGCTAGACGAAAAGAGATCGAAGATCAGCTCGTTGGCTCTAAATATGGAATAGCTTATGCCGATGGAACAGAAAGAATAACTCAGCTTAACAGATCTGTAGAGAACAATCTACTAACTCAGGTTGAGTATTTCACTAAACTTCTATACTCTCAGCTTGGAATTTCTGAGAATGTTTTTAACGGAACTGCAGAAGAAGAGGAGATGCTTAACTACTATGAGCGAACAATTAGTCCGATCCTTTCGGCTGTTACCGAAGAAATGACAAGAAAATTTCTTACTAAAACAGCAAGAACTCAGGGACAGACTGTATGGTTCTTTAGAGATCCATTTAAGCTTATATCAGTTAAGGATCTTGCTGAGATTGGAGATACATTTATACGTAATGAAATACTTACTAAGAATGAAGTTAGATCCCTTATCGGTTATAAACCATCAGATGACCCCAGAGCTGATGAGCTTCAGAATCCCAATATGTATCCTAGTGAAACAGACCAGATGATTGATCAGCAAGAAATGGATGGAATTCAAAATGAGGGATTAAGCGATGAAGACTATAACGATTTAAGTGCTCAGATCGATTCTTTAAGTGCATATGATGACATATTAAACAATATGGAGTCACAATTAGGGCATAGTGAGTTAGCTACAGACATGGCATATGAAAAAGTTATTTCACATGCTGGAATAGACTTCAATGAAGTCAAAGAAGATGATTTTCATTTTTACTTAAAGCAATATGCATCTCCTTATTATGATCCTGTGTATGCTCATGAATATTATGAGAAGCATAAGAAATTAAAAGGAAGAAATACTTTAAGTGAAAAAGGACGTGAAGTCGCCGATTACGTAACTAAACAGATTAATGCAGAAAGAGATGCTAAGATCAATACTAGTAAAACTAATACTAGTAATAAACTTACTGCCGCACAAAATACTAGAGCTAATACGATTCAGTCAAGTTCAAATCAGATGAGTAAAAACATTGAAATGAAAAAGACTGCAACTCAGAGTTCTATCGATAGGCACAAACAGCAGATGGCCAATCAGATAGAAGAGCTGCAAAATGAACTTGCTGAGTGGGGTTATAGCGGTAAAGCTGGAAAAGCAAAAGAAATACGTAATAAGATAGCAAGACTTCGTGAACAAAATGCAAATACTCAAGCTCAGTTAAAGATGGAGCTTAGTACTTACAGCGGTCGAGAGAGGACCGAACATTCTAACAGGAGTGCTAAAGCTACTAGTGAATACCAGACTAGTGCTAACACTATAAAAACCGCCGGGTCTAAGGAAGTTAACCAGATTAAAGAGGACTATGAGAATCGACTGGCTAATGAGATGGGCCGTATAATGGCAGAGTATCCGGCCGAAACTAAAACCACAGGTTCTTCTGGAGTTAATCCATTGGTGGAAGCTTATAAGAAACGAAGAGCCGAAGGAAAGAAGAAATCATAAGGAGGAAAATCAAAATGGGGTATGAAAATTACGATTTTAGTGGTTATGCTACTCGTTTTGATATTAAATGCTCAGATGGCAGAATAATTCGTCATGGGGCATTTAAGGACCAGAATGGTGCAAAAATCCCTCTTGTTTGGAATCATCAGCATCATGATCCAGAGATGGTTCTTGGCCATGGATACTTAGAGCATCGCGATGATGGCGAGTACATTTATGGATATTTTAATGATACTGAACGTGCTGAACAGGTTAAAAAGATGCTTCAGCATAATGACATAGAGGGTCTGTCTATTTGGGCCAATAAGCTCAAAGAGATGGGTAATGATGTTGTGCATGGTGTCATAAGAGAAGTTAGTCTTGTTCTTGCAGGTGCTAATCCCGGAGCAACAATTGATACCGTACTTGCACATAGCGAGGATTCCGATTCAGAAGATTTGTTCATATACAATCATGAACCTGAATATTTTAGTATTGGTTGTCATGAAAATAGTTTAGAGCATGCGGATTCTGATGAAGGAAACAAATCTGATGAAAAAGGAGACGCTAAAATGGCAGATTCAAACAAAACTGTTGAGGATGTTCTCAACGAAATGACTGATGAGCAGCAGACAGTTGTTGCTTATCTTCTTGATCAGGCAGCAAATGCAGTAGAAAATTCCAAGGAGGATAATGAAGTGAAACACAACGTATTTGACCAGGATGAGAAATATGTTGCTCATTCAGAAATCGATTTTGAAGCAGTAAAGAGCGATGCTAAGAAGCTCGGAAGTTTTAAGGATGCATTTCTTGCACATGCTGATGATGAGGATGTAGATCCCTATTCACCAGTTACTTATGGTGTAGAGCATCTTAATTATCTCTTCCCCGAGGCAAATGAGCTTAATACTCCTCCCGAGTTTATTAAAAGAGACACTGATTGGGTCGCTAAGGTAATGAATGGCGTTAAGAAATCGCCTTTCTCTCGCGTAAAGACTACATTTGCTGACATTACAGCAGATGATGCAAGGGCTAAAGGTTATATTAGAGGACATATGAAGAAAGAGGAGTTCTTCACTCTGATTAAGAGATCAACCGAGCCTACGACCATCTATAAGAAACAGAAAATGGATAGGGACGACGTAATTGATATCACAAGCTTTGATGTAATTGCTTGGATTAAAGGCGAAATGAGACTCATGCTTGACGAGGAAATTGCTCGTGCGATTCTTATTGGAGATGGCCGTCTTACTTCTTCTGACGAACATATCAATGAGAATAACATTCGTCCTATTATCTCTGATGCAGACCTTTATACTATTAAGTCAAAGGTTACTGTAAAGTACAGTCCTAACGATGATGATGTAACAAAAGCAAATATTAGAGCTAAGGCATTTATTCGTCAGGCAATTAAGGCTCGTAAGGATTATAAAGGTTCTGGAAACCCCGTTCTGTATACAACTACAGATCTTCTTACCGATATGCTTCTTCTTACCGATGGTATGGGAAGACCTATGTATGATACTGAGGCTAAGCTCGCTACTGCACTTAGGGTATCTGCAATTGTAGAAGTTCCCGTTATGGAAGGCCAGACAGTAGAGATTAAGACCACCGAGGGTGGAACCACAACAACTACTACTTATCCTCTTATGGGTCTTATTGTTAACCTTAAGGATTACAATGTTGGTGCTGATAAGGGTGGCGCAATTGCAATGTTCGATGACTTCGATATCGATTATAACCAGATGAAGTACCTGATCGAGACCAGATGCTCTGGCGCTCTTATTAAGCCTTACTCTGCAATTGATCTTCTTCTTGAAGAAGTTGAAGAAGAGGCAGAAGATGGCGGCGAAGGCTGATAAATGATATTTTTGGAGGTTAGATATGGCAAGATTCTACGGGGCAATAGGATTTATGGAAACGGTTGAAGCACGTAAAGGTGTCTATGTAGAAAAGATTACTGAGAGAAATTATTTTGGTGAGGTTACCAGGGATACATATAAATTCCAAACTGCAAACGAGCAGAAAAATGATAACTTAAACATAAGTAATGATTTTTCGATAGTATCTGATAAATATGCCATGTCTAACATTCCGGGAATACGTTATGTCACTTATATGGGAGCTAAATGGAAAGTTAATAATGTAGAAGTTAAGTTCCCAAGATTGATACTGCACGTAAGTGATATTTATAATGGTGAGGAGGTTGAAGACACAGATGGCTAGTAGACTAAATCTACAGGATAAGTTGGAAGAGATACTTGGAAATGAAAATGTGTACTTTCAACCTCCAGAATCCATAAAATTAAAGTATCCATGCATTGTATATTCAAGGTCTTTAATTCATACTCGGAACGCAGATGATAGAGTATATTTGAAAAACAATAGGTATTCAGTTACTTTAATCACTAAGGATCCCGATAGTGACCTACCGGATAAACTTTTGGATGGATTTAGCGGAATTAGATTTGATAGACATTTCTTTACGAATAATCTCATTCATGATGTCTATACTTTATATTTTTAACGGAGGAAAAAACTATGAGTAGAATAGTTTGGGATGAACCTAAAGATCGTATCTATGAAACTGGCATACGTAATGTGGTTCTTTATGTTCAGGATGCTACTGGAGCATATCCTACTGGAGTAGCTTGGAATGGTGTTTCATCGCTTAGCGAATCTCCTTCTGGCGCAGATGAAAATGCTATTTGGGCTGATGATATGAAATACCTTTCAATTCGTGCAGCTGAGGAGTTCGGTGCTACAATTGAGTGCTATACTTATCCTGATGAGTGGGCTGATTGTGATGGTCAGAGAGCTATTCTTCCTGGAGTAATCATTGGACAGCAGGTTAGAAAGCCTTTCGGACTTTGCTATAGAACTACTCTTGGAAATGATATTCTTGACAATGATTATAGTTATAAGCTTCATTTGCTTTATAATGCAACTGCATCACCTTCAGAGAGAGGCTATCAGACAATTAATGATTCTCCTGAGGCAATTTCATTCAGTTATGAGCTTAGTACTTCACCTATAGCAATGCCTAATGGCTATAAGCCTTCATCGCTTATTACGATTGATGCATCTAAGTTTACTACTGAGGAGCAGAAGGCTAAGCTTAAAGCACTTGAAGATGTTCTGTACGGTTCTGACGGAACAACAAGCTATGTTGCGACCGAAGACCTTACACCTCAGACCGGAAAGACCTATTACACAAGAAGCGGTTCTTCTGAGCCTTACACATATGCCGAATTTACAGGCAGTGAGTTTGCTCAGGGAACTACTTACTATGAGAAGGTTAGTACCGGCGCTACTACAGCTCGTCTTCCTCTTCCTGCAGAAGTATACACCATTCTTGGTGGAACTGCATCAGTTGGCTGATTCTTTAATCATTTATATACTTTTCTTTCTTAAGGATTGCGGGGGCTTTATGCCCCCAAAAATCTTAAATAACACAAAAAGGAGCTAAATACTATGTACAAAAAGGCAATTAAATACACTGACTATAATGGCGAAGAACGCGAGGAAGATTTTTACTTTAACTTGAATAAGGCCGAACTCGTAGATATGCAGATGTCAGTAAATGGTGGCTTTGATGAGTATATCAAACGAATAACCGCTGAAAAAGATACCGCAAAACTTATTAAATTGTTTAAGGATTTAATTCTTAGAAGTTATGGCGAGAAATCTCTTGACGGAAAAAGATTTATTAAAGATATGGATAAGACTCTTGAATTTACTCAGACTGAGGCATTTTCCGAGTATTATGTAACACTCGCTACAAATACTGACGAAGCTGTTGCGTTTATTAAAGGCATCTTCCCGTCAACTCCTGAATTTGATAAAGAAATTGACAGAGTTGTTAGTGAAGAGATTAAAAAAATAGAAACGAAAACCAATGCCTAAAAAAATTCACATCCATGCAAGAGAATTTTTCGATGAATCAACGCAACAGTTCATTACAGTTCCTGAATTAGACGTGACATTAGAGCATTCACTTCTATCAATTTCAAAATGGGAGGCAAAAACTCATAAGCCATTTCTTGTCGATGAACCTCAAAAAACATCAGAAGAAATGTATTACTATATGTGGTGTATGTCCTTAGACGAGAATGTCGAACCAATTTCTTTTAGAGCTTTGACAGAAAGTCAAATCAAAGAAATTGTTGAGTATATTCAAGATCCGCAAACAGCCACAACAATAAATCATAAAAACAAGAAAAAAAATAGAGAAATTGTAACTAGTGAATTGATTTATTACTGGATGTGCGCTAATTATATTCCATATAGTTGTGAGACTTGGCCTTTAAATAGATTACTTACACTTATAGAAGTATGCTCGATTAAGAATGATCCCAAGCAAGGCAAGATGAAAACTAGAGACATTTTGTCACAAAATGCTGCTCTTAATAAAGCTAGAAGAGCTAAACTTGGGACTACTGGATAGAATTTAAAGAGCTGGGAGAAAAAAAGACACTACAACATAAGAAAGGGTCCTTTCTCTGCTCATTTTAACCCCTGCATTAAATCTCTCAGCTCTTTAAAAATAAAAAGGAGGACTTAGCAATGTCTAGAAAGCGTTCAATTTTTGATCCTATTATTGAAGAAACAAATGAACCTGTAGAAGAGGTAAAAGTAGAACCTGAAGAAGAGACAAAAGTAGAAAATAAAGAAGAAATCAAGCCCAAACGAAATAAAAGAGTTAGGGTTGAAATAGATAACTTAAACATACGTAAAGGACCTAGTCTTGATAGCGATAAGACTGGTCGCTTTATTGAAAAAGGAAGTTTTGAAATTACTGAAGAGAAAAACGGCTTTGGAAAACTTGCTGATGGAAGAGGCTGGATTTGTCTTAAGTTTACTAAGTAGCCCTCTCATCAAAATGGGGGATAGGAAATTATTATGTATAGTTACAATCCTTATTACGAAAAATATCTAGCCCATCATGGTGTTCTAGGAATGAAATGGGGAGTTAGAAGATATCAACCTTATCCTAAAGGTTATCATGGAACTGGTAAGTATGTTGGTAAGAAGCAAATCTCAGCAGGTCGATTTAAGTATCGATGGGATATTTGTCATGTAATTAGTGAATTTTCTATTATTGTAAATGCACCAATAAATGCGCTAAAATTAGTCGCTAACTCCATCGCTAATCCTATTGATAAAGCTAGGTATAATGCTAAAGTCGAGAATATGTTAAATACTAAAGTTAGCGATCTCCCATCAATGAAAGATATTCATGAAGATTTATACAAAGATCCAAAAGCAAAGAAAACTAGTCTTGGATATATTGATCCTAGATTAATTGAAGCAGCAATCGGCGCTGGTGTATTTCTTACATTAGTTGCAGTAGATCAAACTACCCAAGCAATAAGAAAAAATAGAGACAAAACTGCCAATGCGGTTCTTAATCAAACCGATAATCTTGACCCTAAAACAAAACTTCCTTTAAAGAAACAAGAAATGACACCTAAAGAAGACGCCAAACTTGTTAATGCTGCTTATAAGGTAAGGGGAAGGGATACTGTAAGCAATTGTCCAAACTGTGCAATCGCTTATGATCTTAGACGTAGAGGTTTTAATGTCGCTGCTGCCGATAGAGCAGTCGGTCTTACAACTCCTGAAATTATGGAAAACTATAATGGTGGCATGAAAAATGTTAAAACATATGTTAGAGATAAATCACTTAAAAACAATGACAAATGGATAAATGCAGTTTATAATCAGATTGCAAAAGATAGTGGTAAGAATACTAGAGGATTTATTACAGTTGCTTGGAAAGGTGGCGGTGGTCATATATTTAATTATGAAACTTCCGATAAAGGAATAACGTTTATTGATGGCCAGACTGGAAAAGCTAAGTCTGCTGGAAGCACTGAGTTCTTAGACTACTTTAGAAATAGTCATGAAGTGGAAATAATTAGGACTGATAACTTAACTCCTAATTATAACAAAATAAAGAAAAATGATGTTTTAAAACGTTTTGATGAAAAGACTGGAAGGGAGCTTAACTAATGATAGACCAGAAAGAAGCAATTAATCTTATACACATTGCATATCCAGATAAGAAGATTAAGCGGTGCACTAAGTTCAAGGGTGATTATATAATTCAAACTGATGAAGAGATATTCGACCCTTTTTTTAGAGTGAATGGTAAAACTGGTGATATTTCTGCTTTTAGTCCAGTTGAAGATATGTCATATTTTAATTATATAAAATAATGAAATCAATAGAGATAACTTATACTGGTAATCATGACGATACCACTAGGAAACTTAAAAAATTAAAAGGTAAGAAATGGGTTCAGATACTTGATAAATTTGGAAAAGAAGGGGTTGATGCTCTTCGTGAAAATACTCCAAAAGATTCTGGACTCACTGCTGATTCTTGGCGGTATGTCATTGATATGCCACAACCAGGTCAGATTCGTCTTACCTTTGTTAACGATAATGTTGTTAATGACTGGGCAAATGTTGCTATTTTGCTTCAATACGGTCATGCAACTGGAACTGGTGGTTGGGTTGAGGGACGAGACTATATCAATCCTTCAATTCAACCGATATTTGATAGAATAGCAGATCAAGCATGGAAAGAGGTTGAAAATGTATAGTTACAATCCTTATTATGGCAAGTATTTAGCTCACTATGGCGTTCTAGGAATGAAATGGGGAGTTAGAAAAGCTAATCAATATGCTAGAGATATTAATCAGCATAGAAGAAATAAAGCTGTGAAGGAAGCTCGACTTCAAAAGAATCGCGGCGAGATAACTAAAGAGCAGTATAAAGTATTAAAGAAAAATATTAAAGCTCAGCAAAAAATTGCAAATGCCAGAGATTATCAGCAGATAAAAAATGAGGCTTTAGCAGGTAAAGGAGATCCTTCAAAGAAGGCAGGCGATATCTATTCCAAATATAAGCGTCAAGCCTATTCAGAGATACCTAATTACTTTGCAAAAAGAGGCATAAGAATAGCTGCTAAAGCAGGCGCGCATTTAGCTTTAAGTATGGCCTTGGCAAATCTCGTTTCAATACCAGTTGCTAATAATAGTTATGCAAAAGAAGCAGCAAAAATTGGTTATGATATTACTTCATGGAAAACGCCGACAAGAGTGCTTAAACCTACAGTAAGTATGGCTATTGCAAAAAAAACTACTAAAAAGGGTGTTGAGCTTAGTGTTGGACGATATCTAGATTTAAGTGTAACAGCAGTAGGGAATAATGCTGCGACAAAAGCTACATTGAAAGCGATGGGTCTTGCAACTGCTGCTTCGGCTCCTGTTGCCACAGGTCTTGAAGTCGGAGCTCATCAGGTAACTAAACGAACTATGTAGAATATAATAAAGGAGGCGCTATTATGTGGACTACTAATCCTTATTACGAAAAATATCTAGCCCATCATGGTGTTTTAGGCATGAAATGGGGAGTTAGAAGATATCAGAATAAAGATGGCAGTCTTACTTCGGAAGGAAAGCAACGCCAGAAAGAACTTCAGAAAAAGCTTGACGATGCCATTGCAAAAACGCCAAATCGTTCTATAGGATGGGATAAAGATCAAAAAAAAGTTTTTAAAAAGATCAATAAAAGTAGTTCTGGCGTTTTTACTACACATATGCAATGGGACGATATTTTACAGAAATACAAGCACACAGTAATAACAAAAGAAGAGAAAAACAGAATAGAATCTAAGATTAATGATCTGAATACCGAATATAGAGATAAACTTCAAAAAACTTTAAAAAGTAATGGTTTTTCAGAAAATTCTACTAGTTACGGCGGAACCTATTATAATAAAAATTTACCGAAAAATTCTAAATTGAGTGTGTTTCTTTTTAATGATAAAGGCGGCCCTTATAGCTCGTTGCATCCTATTTCGGATAGCCCGGATGCTATCGTAAATAGGGTACTTAAAATCTCTAAAACATTTGAAAAGAATTTTACAACCATAAACAAAACCGCAGCCGAATATGCAGTAAAGAATAGTTTATCGTCTTATAAAAACGAATGGCTTAGAGATACTAAATTTGAATCAATGAGTGATAAACAACTTTCTAATTATTTAGAAAAGCAAGGTCCAAACTCAATAGATATTAATAGTAGAGGCGATGGCGGAACTATTTGGTATCAAGATGAAAAAAAGAATGATATGGATTTCTTTGGCGACCATTCGGTATCTGTTGAATTTGGAGTTGACAAAAATGGTAAAATTAAATATAATCGTGCTGGTTTAGAAGGTTAAAGAAGAATATTTGTAAATAAAAAGGAGGCACTTTAAATGGCTACAGAAGTTGATAACAGAGTCGTCCAAATGACGTTCAACAATTCTCAGTTTGAGAAAGGCGTTGACAAGACTCTTAAAACTATTGATAAGCTTAACAAAGCTTTAAAATTTGAAGATGCCTCGAAAGGCTTTGATGAAATTCAAAATGCGGCTAATTCTATCGATCTTAGAACTATTTCTGATAAGATAGATGCCCTTACTAATAAATTTTCACCTCTTGGCGTTATTGGAATGAGAGTATTTTCCAATATTGGAGATGAAGTTTACAAACTTATAACTGGACCGTTTAGGGCATTAAGCTCGGCAGTAGACAATACATTTTCTGCAATAAGCAACCAGGTTAAGCAAGGTGGTTGGAATAGAGCTCTTAATCTTGAGCAGGCTCAGATCCTTATTGAAGGTATGGGTAAAGCTTGGGTTAAAGGCGGCGAAGAAATTATTGACGGTGTAGACAACATTTATCCAATTGTTGATAAAGCTGTTACCGGAACTGCATATTCGCTTGATCAAGCTGCAAAAGCTGCTGCCAATTTCCTAAGTTCTGGTGTTGATGCTGGAGACGGTTCACTACTTGGAACACTTAGAGCAGTTACAGGCGTTGCGGCAACAACGAGTACAGACTTTGACAGAGTAGCTCATATATTTGCCAAAGTAGCAGGCCAAGGACGATTAATGGGTGAAGACCTTAATAGTATTGCTACTATGGGTATAAATGCTGCCGCAGAACTTGCTGATGTTCTTGGAACAGATCAGGCAGCCATTAGAGATATGGTTAGTAAAGGACAAATTGACTTTGAAACCTTTGCTAATGTAATGGAAGATAAATTCGGTGATCAGGCTATGAAGGCTAATGAGACCTTTACTGGTGCTTTAAGTAACGTAAAGTCAGCTCTCAGCCGAATTGGTGCTAGATTTGCCGAGCCTCTTCTTGAAGGCATTATTAAGCCGCTCAATGAAGCCAGACTTATGGTTAATGAATTCGGTAAGGCTCTCGATAATTCAGGAATTACAGGATTTATAGAAAATACTATAGGCTCTGCTTCTAAGAAAATTGTCAATGCATTTACATATGTTGATAGCGAAGGAGTTATGCAACTTAATGCTTCAGTTAAAAACTTTTTCTATCAAGTAGAAAGAATGTTTAATGGAGTTAGAGCTGGATTCTATGCTATCGGACATGTATTTGATATTTTTAAAGAATCTTGGACTTCTGTATTTGGAAAGAAATCAACAGATTCAATTTTTAAGTTTGCAACTAAGTTTAGAGATACTTTATATTCTATAAACCATCAAATTGCAACTAATACCAAGGTTCAGGATAAACTTAGAACTGTATTTACTGGTGTTCTTACAGTGGCTAAGATATTCTTCTCGATTTTAAAAACCGGTCTTAAAGTCGTCGGTAAAGTCATAAAACTTGTAGCTAAACTTGCTTATAATTTTTTATACTTAGGAAGTAAGATTATACTTGCAGTAAAAGGTTTTATAGACTGGATTAAACAGACCGAACAGTTTAAAAAGATTGTTGAAACAACAACTAAAATAGTTAACGGTTTTAAGTCGGGAATCGACAAAATTATAGACTCGATTTCAAAACTAATTTCAAAATTTATTGAATTTGTTAAGAAAAGCGGAATTGTTCAAAGAGGCATTAAAGTTTTAAAAGGAGTTTTCAAAACTCTATATGAAAGCATTAATGTTGCTTGGACAGTCATTAAAGGAGTCTTTACAGGGCTATATGAATCAATCAAGGATTTCTTTACCGAGTCACAATTCGTTAAAGATGCCAGTGGTTTTATAAAAGATGCGTTCGATTCAATAAAAGATTCAATCGGAAATGCAGTTGGTGCGGTTAAAGATTGGGCAGAATCAAAATGGGAGAATGTTTCTTACACTGATATTCGTGACAACATAGTCGAGTTCTTTACCGGGACACTTCCCGATAAGATTCATGAATTTGGTGAGAAACTCGAATGGGCATTTGCTAATCCTAATGAAGCGGCTAGATTACTTCTTGAAAAATTAAAAGATTTTAAAGAAACAGTTGAGCAGGGATTTGGAAATGCAGTAAAAACGGTCGGCGATAAAATGACCGAGTTAAAAGAAAAATTATCTGGTGCCGGAGATTCTGTAAAAGAATTCTCAGAACGAGATGACATCGATCCCAAAAAAGTAGAGGAGAAATTCTCTATATTTACAACTATTGGAGATTCGTTATCGAAAGCTGCCGAAGGCTTTAGAATACTTGGTGAGGGATTATCTACGATATTTACAACTATGTTCGGAGCAATTGGAAGTGCTTTCGAAAAAGTTAAAGATTACGCAAAAGATATGACCTTTGCTGATTTTATTGATCTCATAAAAGATTTTGTTAATATGTTAGTTGGGCTTAATTTGGCAGAAGCAGCCAAGAATCTTGCACAGTTTTTCAATGACATCAATAAAGCATTTTCCAGCAATCTAAATAAAAACACTAAGCTCGATGCGATTCCAAAAGCCATGCTTATGATATCAGGAGCGATATTTATTTTGGCTTTAGCTCTTGAGAAATTTGGTGGATTTGAAGGCCAAGATATGATAGACGCCGCAGCAAGTATACTAATTATATTTGGTGCGATAAGCATTATCATTAGCCATTTGACATCTAGTATATCCACTAAAGATGTTGCTGATACGAATGTAGCGACTAATGCATTAGCAAAGATAGGCGATACTTTTAAACACGGACTTGAGTATTTCATGAAGAAAATCTCAAATGCTGCCGCTATAGGAATGACAGCAGTTGCGCTTGCGGGTTCAATAGCGACTATTATGCTTGCTTTCATGGCTCTACTTGCGGTAATAGATAGTGTTAAGCCTGCAACTGTAACAAGTGCATTAATGGTTTTAGGAGCTATTAGTATAGTTATATTTGTAATAGTTGCAATATTATTGAAACTTGTAGATGAATCAAAGTCTGGTGGTAAGAAATTAGTTGCTGGTATGGCTGGAGTAGCCGCTGTAATGGCTGCCATTGCCCTTACTATACTAACTACAGTTGCGGCGATAGTTATTATTGCTGGAATATTAGAAGCAACTTCTGCTGCTGGAAATGAGAATTTCTTCTGGAAAGGTCTTGGAGCTTTTGCGGCTGTAATGGGTGTTATGCTCGTAATGGTTGCAATTTTGGCCGCAATATCTGTAGGAATGGAAAAACTTGGAGGAGGAAATTCTTTAGGGTCTTTAATAGGTCTTGCCGTCTTAATTTTAGCAGTTTCTGCAGCGGCACTTTTAATACTTCCAACATTATCAATATTTGCCGCTATGGATGGAGATGACTTAAGACAGGCTGTTTTAGGAATAATAGGCGTCTTCTTCGCAATGGCAGTAATTATTGCTATATCAGCAGTTGTGGAGGCAAGAAAAACGTCAGGCGGTTTATTGGCAACTATAGCACTAATGGCAGTAGCAGCTTTAGTATTAGTTGCAGTTATGTATTCGCTTTCGGTTGCTGCTGAGGCAAGTAAAGACGTAGACATGGGCTCTCTAGTAGCTGGACTTATTGGTATGCTAGTTCTTGTTGTAGTATTGGGCATAATAGGTTCACTATTAACAAAAGGCAAATCTGTAGATCAGATGGCAGGTATCGCAGCAGTGATATTAAGTTTTGGAGCATCGATTTTGCTTATGGCAATCGGTTTGAAAAAACTTGGAGAAGTTGATGCATCTAAAGTCTGGGAAGCAATAATACCAATGCTTGTCATTATACTTATATTGTCAGTAGCAGGAGCAGTTATTGGAAATGTTCCTGGAATGGCAAAAGGAATGGAAGCATTAGGTATAGCGATGCTTGGGCTTGGTGCAGGTTTATTCTTAATCGCAGCTGCTGTATATTTACTTGGTCCTATACTTAATGAATTTGCAGAGAATTATGAAACATTCTCAAAAGGAGTCGAAGGGCTCACAACCATATTAGTTGATATTCTAATGAGTTTTATAACTAAATTCATAGATGCTCTTAAAGCTAAAATTGGAACTTTTGCTTATCAGATAGGTGACTTATTATTAGCACTTGTTATAGGTATCGTAGTATGGCTTACTGATAGGGCGTTCCAAATCGGTATAGCAATCGGAGATTTCTTTTGGGCTTTAACCGAAATTATTGTAGTTGCTTTATGCAGATTTGCTGATAATTTTATGGGGGCTCTTAGGAGCCCAGACGGATTTGATTCAAATTCTCCTTCAAAGAAATTATTAGAGCTTGGAGTCGATATTATTTTAGGTCTTATCGAAGGCATAGGATCTATGTTGAAAGCTTTATGGGATAAACTTACAGATCTCGTAGCAGAATTTATACAATTCTTTGTTGATTTGGCTAGTGATATTTTCGAGGCCGGTTCAAATATTATAAGTTCTGTATGGGATGGCATAGAATCAGCATGGACTTGGGTTAAGGATAAGGTTCAAGGAATCGCTGATGGTATATTTAATATCTTCGATGGTTTATCTACTAAAGTTGAAGGGCTAATGGAAGATATTTTCGGAGATCCTCAAGAAAAAGTTGATGAACTTATCGCAGCTAGAGATGAAGCTAATAGGATTGCTGAGGCTGGTCATAGAGACAGTGCTAATATAGAACCATATGAAGATGAACTTGCCGAATATAGACAAAAGATTGAAGATGTTGAAGGTAAGATAACTTACATTAATGCTTACTTTAGAGATAACAAAGTAATGTCCGATACAATTCGTAAAGGTATGAATGAAAAATTAGCAGAATATACCGAAGAATTTAAAGGATACTACGAAGCTGTTAAAGATATATATGCGAAAGCCGATTACTGGGGTGAAGAGTCTTGGGGCGTTAGAGGAACTTCTCACGGCGCAGCATATCAAGTTGGCCAATGGATTGGTTCTGGTTATCAATTAGGAATTTATAACAGTATAGGAGATACTGATTACTTAGCTCAAATAGTTGGAAATCAGGTAGATACTCTTAAACGTAGTCTAGGTATTGCATCGCCTTCAAAAGTCTTTATGAAGATTGGCGGATTTATGATAGCTGGTCTTAATAAAGGATTGAATGAAGAATTTGAGTATACTAAATCAATACTTGGAAGTTTCGCCAATACACTATCAACTTTTGATGGAAATACAACAACTCCTAGAATTACTCCAGTTCTTGACCTTTCAAATATTCAAAATGGGGTTAATTACATTAACGGAAATCTAGGCAATAAACAGATTCATTATCTTGCTAATATGGATATTAAATCAGATAGTGCTAGAAATGCTGAGAGGATTAATGATCTTACAGCAGCTGTTAATAATTTAACAATCAAATCTGATCAAAGTGATATTTCAGGAAAGCTTGGTTCGCAGTCCGAGATTCTTAATCGAATTGCAGATGGTCTTGAGAATCAGACAATCGTTCTTGATTCTGGAGCTTTGGTTGGTGGAATTTCAAAGAAGATGGACAAGTCTTTAGGCCATAATCAATATCTTAGAACGAGAGGTGCATACTAATGAGCGGAATTGCTGATTATCCTTTTCAGGATTATCGTAACCATTCGGTATATTTTGACAACTTTAATTCTTGGGATGAATGGCATATGATCCCTACAGCTCGTCCTTCGATTGTAACTCCTGCCATGGTTGAAAATACAGTTGACGTTCCCGGTATGAATGGGTCTCTGGATCTTTCAGAGGCCCTTACTGGGTACCCATTGTATGAGAATCGTTCTGGTAGTATTACTTTTATGTTCCTTAATGGATTCGGTAATTGGGTCGAAAGAAAAGATAGTATTATGAGTAAGCTCCATGGCAAGTATATGAAATTAACTCTATCAGACGATCCTAACTATTACTACGAAGGACGAATAACTTGTGGAGATTGGTCTACTAACAAAGACATGTCTTCTATTGACATTAACTATAATGTTAAGCCATATGCAATCCATAGGTTTATGGATGAACTCGATGAAATTGAGATTGCCGCTGGAGCGACTGAAACTGTAACATTTAATATGTCGGAAACCGACGTTACAATACCAGTCGTTGCTTGTTTTAAGTATACTGGCGGCGATTTAAACAATGTTCTTAACTTGACGTTCACTAATACGGAACTTGGATATGCAGTTGCAAATGTTACTATTAAGAGATATGAAGATGCTGGTTTAGTTTCATATGAAGATGTTCAGTTTTCAAATATTATAGGAACTAATCAAGTTGCAATTTCAATAACTAATAGTAACGCAAAGACCGCAAAAGTTAAGATAGGCTATTATGCTAAAAAACTCTAAAATTCAAAATGGGGGTGATTAACCATGAGTAAAACTGCAAGGTCAGTAATGGATAAAGCTATAAGTTTTCTAGGCGTTAAGGAAAGCCCTCCCTATTCAAACAATGTAATATTCAATACTGATTATTATGGCCATGAAGTTAATAGTTCAGCTTATGCCTGGTGTGTAGTTTTTGTGTGGGATATTTTTAGAATGGCAGGAGCAAGCGATCTATTCTACAATGGTAAGAAAACTGCTGGCTGTTGTCAGGTTCTTAACTGGGGCAGAAACGAAGGCTTAGATGTTAGTATTGACGAGGGACGTTATGGCGATCTAATACTTTTTGATTGGGATAATACTGGTTGGGATGATGCTGATCATATAGGCTTCATTGAAAAGAAAAATAGCGATGGCAGCTATACGACAATTGAAGGTAATACTTCTACTGGTAATGATAGCGATGGTGGAGAAGTAATGAGACGAACTCGTTACAGATCAACTATAAGAGCAATAATACGTCCTAAGTATGAAGAAGAGGAGGATTGTAAAGTGAGAATAGAATTCGATGTACTTAAAAAGGGAAGTAAAGGCGAAGACGTTAGAGCTTTACAAAGACTTCTCTTAAGCTACGGCTATAAGTTACACATAGATGGTGACTTTGGGCCTAAAACAGAAAAGTATGTTAAAGAACTTCAGGTAAAATTAAAACTTGTTCCAGATGGAATAGTTGGTACTAATTCTTGGAATAAGTTCTTGTTTAATTAAATCAAAATGGGGGTAAAACGATGTATACAATTTATGCTGACAACGTTTGCATACATAATGACATGATGGATGTTGAAGCTCTTAGAGTTTTATCCCCATCACTTAGCATGTCTGACAGTGCTGCTGGGTCTCTTTCCTTTACAATCTTGCCATCTAATCCCGGCTATGATATTTTAGAGCCATATGCAACAACGGTAACTGTTTATAAGAACAATAAATGGTTTTGGGCAGGAAGAGTAATTTCAGATTCAACTGATTTCTATCATCAAAAGGCAGTTGAGTGTGAAGGAGTACTTGCGTTCCTTAATGATACGCATCAGCCATCTTGGGCTAGTGGAACGAGTCTTCCAATGTTTTCGTTCATATCAAGATTGCTTTCAGTCCATAATAGCAAAGTTAATTCAAATAGGAAAATTCAAGTTGGACGTATAACAATAGACGATGGACTACGTTCGCGTTATACCGAGTACGAAAACACACTTGAAGCTATTAATGATGTATTAGAAGATACAAGTGGTCATGCAATGATACGTTATAGTAATAATACTTATTACTTAGACATTCTTGCTGATTGGAACGATACTAATTCTCAGGAGATTAGATTCGGAAAGAACCTTCTTGACTTCACTACAAGTAGAACACGAGAGAATTTTGGGACTGCAATTTACCCTCTTGGAAAAGAAGATGACCAAGGAAATCGTTTAACTATTGAATCAGTTAATGATGGTAATCCTTGCCTTCAAGATGATGAGGCCGTTTCAAAATGGGGGTATATTGAGAAGAAATTTGAAGATAATGAGATAACTTCAGCTTCAACCCTTAAGAGTGTAGCGACTAAAGTTCTCCAAACTATGGTTTCGGAAGATATTACTCTTGAGTTATCAGCCGTAGATCTTTCTATGCTTGATAATACAATTGAAGATATTCGTCTGTATGATCAGGTTAGAGTTATATCTCCTTATCATGATTTAGATCAATATTTCCCTGTTACTTCGGTTGAACTGGACCTTGCTGAACCACAGAACGATACTTTTACTCTTGGTGAAGAAGCAAGCAGATCATTATCAGGAAGTAACTCAACTATAGGATCTGCCGGATCTGTTAATGAAAAAGGTGAGAATATTCTTCCTGGTGATAAGTTATTACAACAAGCTCTTAGTAATTCAACTCAGATTTTAAATACAGCGACTAATGGTTACGTCACAACGGTTTACAGTGAGAACGGAACTAGTCAATTGATCATATCTGATAACATTAATTATAAGAATGCAACTAGATTATGGCGTTGGAATATTAATGGACTTGGGTATTCTAAAGATGGCGGAAATACTTACGAACTCGCTATGACTATGAATGGAGCTATTAATGCTAAGTTCGTAACAACAGGCACGATGACTGCTGCTAGAATTAATGGTGATATCTTAAGAGCAAATAAAGGAGATTCATATTTCGATCTTGATAATTCTAAGATCCATCTTGGAACTTCTTCTAGTTATTGGGTTGAACTTAATTACGACGGCAAGTTAACTGCAGGTGTCGGCAACAATACTTATGGGTACATTGATGGATCAGCCGATATTCATAATTTGGATGACGATACGTATTCAAAAGGTCTTAATATTGTTGCTCCTTATCACCCGAGTGGATATGGTCCAAGTGTTATACGACTTGTTTCCGAACGTATATCAGTATTAAGTAGTACCGATTCGTCACAAACATCAACAAATTGTGGCACTGGTCAAATTACAGTATTAACCGGAATTGACTCTGATGGTAGTACAACAACTTATCATTGGACTACATATAATATTATTAATGGCTTAATAGCAACTGCATTAGATTAAGAAAGGTATATATTATGAAGCTTTATAAAGCAAAAAAAGAAGGATCACAGATTTATTTAAAAGATTCTGACCAGATGGATAGATATCTTGAAAAAGGTTGTGATATTTATGAAGAAAATGAGGATGGATCAAATACGTTGATAGCTACTCCTGAAAAAGGATATTTAGTTGAAAAGCCATTTTTTCCAATACCTCAAGTAATTCGAAATTGAAAATTTCACCTGGTGGGATTTTTGGAAAACTAAAATGGAGGTGATATTTATGTCTGAGTTTAAAACTCCTCTTAGTCGTACTGAGGCTATTTTACAAAATATTCTTGGGGACGATAATAAGCTCGGTATTCCTCTTAGTAGAATTGAAAAACTACTTATGGCGATTTTAAATAAAACTGATTACACTGACGGCATTCTTTCTCAAGCTGAAGAAATCCTTTATGCAATATTAAAAGATGGCGAATGGAATAAAACTCCTAAAAGCAGATCTGAAAAGATTCTTAAAAGTATATTAGATGGAGAAGAATATACCGGCGAGATTGATGAAGAAAGTAGAATAGAAGTTCTTCTTCGCGAATGGTCTAAAGGAACTGGCCCTAAGTATGTAATAAGAACTGTAACTGGTGCTATAGTTAAGATACTTGATGCTCTTGCCGAGCCTGCAGTGTCACTAAAAGTCTTTCTTGAACCAAAGCAAGATCTGCACGGGTATGAGTATCCGTGGCCTCCTGGTGGTGGAAAAAATCTGTTTTATATAGACACAGATAAAACCAATACGTTGAATGGCGTTACTGGGACATTCGATGCCGAGACGCAAACCATCAGCGTTGTAGGCACAAACATGTCCTCATCCGAGTATATCTTATTGAACCTTGAATGTACTGGAGATATTCCAAGAGAGGTTGCGCTTGCCAGAACATTATTTAATGCCCCCAGTGGCGTATATATCAATCTGGTGTATAAAAAAAATAACACTTGGCATGGCGTAAGTAATGGTGGTTCTATCCCTACCGAGATTGATTCACGCGTAAATCTGCAAATAGGAGTGTATGGGACAGCCACAACCGTTAACGCGACCAATATAAAAGTACAAATCGAACTCGGTTCAACCGGCACGACTTACGCTCCTTACTCCAACATCTGCCCTATCAGCGGATGGGATGAGGTGAGTGTTTTTGTTGGCGAAACTCAGAGCGAAGAAGATGCGACCAAGTATTCCGTTTCCTTCGAATCACAAGGCACGGTCTACGGCGGTACTCTTGATATTGTGAGCGGAGTGCTGACAGTTACTAATAAGCATTTCACGTACAATTCGATAGCGTATTACGGAACATATGGAAGTGAAAATGCACCGTTATATTATTGTGATATTCCGAATTATAAGAATGAGCCTATTAAAAAGCACCCGTCAGTATTGTCGGAGGGATTACTGCTGTCAAATATATTTGCACCTATTTCAACAGAATATTTAGCAAATATGAAAAACTATGAAATTAGAGTTTCAGATTCAGCACTGCCAAGTAGGTTTTACATGCGAGTTGACGGACAAAATCCCGTCTCGGCATCACATCCGCTTGAAGTTGTTGCGGAACTGCAAACTCCCTTAACATATCAGCTAACACCTCAAGAAGTCCAGATGCTTTTAGGCAGCAATACGATTTGGAGTGATGGGGATGATATGGAGCTTATGTATAAAGCGCCTAATGTCTCCTTACAAGTTATGAATACAAGAAAAAAATTAATGACTATAAAGAAAGGCCTTAAGCTATGAACCACTTTATAGAACTTGCTATGACGATATTTGTATCTGTTATGGCTTCTTCTGGCTTTTGGGCATTTTTACAAGCTAGAAGAGAAAAAAAAGATGCCAAAACTAAAATGATATTAGGGCTTGGATACGATAGGATTGTAACTTTATGCGGTATGTATATTGATAGAGGCTATATTTATCAGCATGAGTATGAAGACCTATATAAGTATCTATATAAGCCATATAAAGAGATGGGCGGCAATGGTTCTGCTGAAAGAGCTTTTGAAGAAGTTAAGAAGCTCCCAATTAAAAGGAAAGGAGCGTGATATTTGTGGTAACTGACAATTACTATAACTGGCGTAACATAACAGATTCTTTTAAAATAACAACATCATTTGGTGTTAACGGCAGAATTAAATCAACAAGTGGAGACTATCGTGGGATTTTAACAGGAGCTGGCCAATTACAGTATCCGATTGAAAATTATTATTTTAATAATTTAGTTGCATATGTTGGAACTAGCAACACAACGGAAGACACATCTGATTATGCAATATCTATAAATAGTAACATTACAGTTTCTGATGTCAATATTAGTTCTTCCTATTATGGTGGTAAAATAGAAAAAATTATAGTATTTTCTGTTTCAAATAATACCAGCTCAGATACAAGTTTTTGTGAAATTGGTTTGGCTAAATCAATATATTTTAACGTGGATGATTCTTATTTATATCATGCTTTATTTTATAGAAAAGTTATGGACGAAATAACGCTTAAACCTGGTGAGTCTAGAACTATAACTCTAAAATGGACGGAGGAAGCATAATGAACAAATTCATAAAAGCAATGCTAATAAGAGCAATTAAAACCATAGCTCAAACTATGCTCAGTATGATTACACTGGGAATGAGCTTCTTCGATATTGATTGGAAGATGGTTATCTCAGTTGCAATAGTTAGTGGTATATATTCAATACTTACATCAATTGTTGCAGGTCTTCCTGAGGCAGAAGATGACGGCGAGCTTATATTTGAACCGAATGAAGATGGCATAGTAAGCTGTGTAATGAATCTTAAAGATTTTAAGAATGGCGGACGAGTTACAATAGTAAATAAAATGCCTGAAGGTTCTAATTTTGATATTTCGCACGATAATCAAAGTGTTAAATAGAAAGGTAGAAGCCTACTATAGATGGCTACCTATCCTTTCCGGCAGGGGGCTTAACAGCCCCTTTTGCCGTCGCACTTTAATCATGTTTTATATTTTTTTCGCATTAAAAACAATATATATTATAGAGAGTCAGAAAGACTCTCAAAGAAAGGAGATACAATTATGTTTAAAACTTATAATTTCTTAAATGAAGGAGTAAACAATAATAGAGAAGGAAGAGAAAAGGAAATGATAAGAGACGGATACTATAAACAGAATGCCGTTGTACTATCTTCTGGCGTTGAAGTAGTAAAGTATTTAGAAAATTGCGAGAAATACTACGAAGGCGGAGTAGATGTAGTAACGCTGTATTTGACAAAAGGAATCTGTAATGAGGTTCTCTTTCTTGTCAGTGCTTACGTAGAAAGGAGGAAATTGGAGTTAGAAGCCTAATCAAGGCTTCTTTCTTTTTCAAAATTCGCATTAAAATCAATATATATTATAGAAATAATTAAAATTTTTATATCTCCCGAAAGGGAGAAGAAAGGATGGATTATTATGATGAAAGAAATGATTATTAATGAAAAGGAAATTGAGGAATTGAGAAGTTATTTGAGTGGATATGAGGAACTTCTTCAGAAGTATTCTCCTCAGTATCTTCTTGAAAGGGTAACTCTACCTGATGGTAGTAGCTATCCTAGATGGATGGTATTGAAGGAGAGGGCTTCTAGATAGAGGCAACTCTTCACTTAAAAGGAGGCTCAATGCCTCTTTTTCTTTCGTATTTTAATCAAGTTTTATATTTTTTTCTACAACGCACTATTATCAGCCTATATAGTGTTCTGAAAGACTTAAAAACTTTTTTTTGTTATAAGGAGGAAATGAGTATGAGTTTTATTAAAAGAAACAAAGAGGCAAAAAGGTATTTCTGTCAGGAAGTTCTCTACGATGACTGCTATATGGTCTATATCGTAGATGAAGCTACAAAGACATATGTCGTTAAAACAGTAACACCAGGCGTTTGCGTGGATGAAACTGTAAGAGGCGAGATACTAGATTTGGATGCTTTCTACGATAGGATAGAACAGTACTTATTCGTAGAGGAGATGCTTCCTCATGAGTATCCTTGTCTTGTTTCGGGAAACTGGTATAAATTACCGAGAAACAAAAAGGATTGAAAGGAGGATGACCTTAAGGGGCTCTGGAAACAGGGCCTTTTAATTTTTCGCGGTCATATCAATGCCTATAATAGCTTATATTTAAGGAGGATTTTATATGATTAAATCGAGATATTTTAAGAAAAAAGAAAACGACCGAGAGATAAGGTATCAAGTTATCGACGGTGTAACTTTTAAAGATTATGAAGGAGATGATGTATTTAATATTAGAACATTATATTATGACGACGTTCGTAATAGAATTACTGATATTAAATATGCAATATGTCTTGAAAAATTTAGAGGGTATGCTTGCGAAACCTTGATTACAAATCACGGTTATGAAGAAATATCGCAAGATGAATATGTACATGAAATCCTTGACTTTTATGAAGAAGATTATGAGCCCTAACAAGGGCTCTCTTCTTTTCGCATGAAAATCTATTTGTAATATAGGATGAAACCATATAAAAGAGATAATATTATTTTAGTTTAATTGATAATTAGATTTAAATAATGTTACCTCCTTATTGTTGGGCTCGTCTGGGCTAAAAGGACTTAACAGGTCCTTTTAGTCTTTCGCATGAAAATCTCCTACTATAATGACTTAATAAAAAGGAGGAAAAAGTATGTTAACTTTTATAATAATTTTTGCAACAATAATAGCAATTGTATGTGGCCTGGTGGCAGGTATTATTACGATCATATTGCCGTTGCTAGATGTTATAATAGGAGTGACACTTCTCATTCTTATTATCAAGATCTTCCGCAAGCTGTTCGGCGGAAAGAAATCGGACAGCAAGGAAGGGACCTAACAGGTCCTTTTCCTTTTTCGCATCGATATCTTTTACTTTAATAGATTAATTTAAAGGAGGAAAAACAATGGGAAATTTCATTAGAAAGACACTTCCGATGTTGTTATCTTTGGCAGGAACATTTTTGACGTTCCTGTTTAAAAAGAAAAATGATGAGGAGGCTATGGATAAGGCGATGGAACGTTGGATGAAGAATCATTCAGAGTAATCTGCAAGGGGACTTAACAGGTCCCCTTAGCTTTTCAAAAATTTATATTTTACAGGAGGATTAATTATGGCTAAGAAAACGGCTATGGAAAAACTTTTTAATATTGTTTGGCAGTCTACTGCTGAAGATGATGGAATCTTAGATGAAGATGAAGGAATTGAATGGATGGACGAAGAGCATTCATCGATATGTATTGTTAAAGATTATTTCATTGATAATGAAGATGGAACAACAGAACGAGTTATATTATCTCGTAGTATATTTCATAATCCTATATCTTTTAGCAATTTTATTGCTAGTAGGATTATTGAAATAGGCGAATCCGATGGTCCTAAAATCGATGAACTCAATCTTAGTACAAGAGCATTTAATGCACTTAGAAGAGCCGGCGTTTGGACAATTGGAGATTTGAGACGTATTATTAAGACTAATGATATTGTTAAAATTAAAGATTTTGGACGTAAAAGTTATGATGAAGTAATAACTAAACTTGCGGCTTATGATAAAAACATGGAGGACTAATTATGGACAAACAGCTTAATATTTACGACGCAATTGATGTTATTTCAAACCCGAAGTATGAAAAAGAGGACAGGGTTAAACTTAGTACTGATATTTGTCAGGCATTAAAATCTGAATTCTTTCCAATTATGGAGGAAATTGCTAAGACTTCTTCAGAGGATAGTCCTCATAAGGATCCCAAGTTTACTATGAGAATGTTTGAGAGTTCTTTACTTTCAATAGCGATTTCTAATGGAGATGAAAATGGATTGGAAGGTCTTATTATAATGCTTAAAGGCATCATTAGAGAGCTTGAGATTGCAAAAGAAGCCGATCGCATGTAAAACTGCCACTATAATAGCTTATTTAAAAGGAGGATTTGAAATGTTTAAAGGATTTCGTGAAAGAAGACAGAAACAGAAGCTTCTCAACGACTTAACTCCCCGAAAAGAATTTATCAAAGGGGAAATGGACAAGGCTGAAGAGGTGCTTAAGAGTGCCGATCAGAATTCAGCTGAGTATGAGGACCATAAAAAGATATATGAATCTTGGTCTTCTCAGTATGATGATATTCTGAAAACTGAAAGCGAACTTCGCAGAAAGGATTCTGAACGTCACGACGGAAGGGCTAAGACAATTATATATTGTATTGGGACAATACTCGCTGTAATCGGTACTGCCGCGCTTTCGGTCTTGTATGCTTGCATTGATAATGTAGGGAGCACAGGTAGAGAGGCTAAAAACTGGCTTAAAGAAGTTTGGAGAAACAGACCAATCTTTAAGTAGGTAGTCTTTAGGGGCTCTGGAAACAGGGCCTCTAGGCTTTTGATATTTTTACAAGGAGGATTAAAATGAAAAAGAGATGGTTTGTTCGAATTGCACTTGGTTTATTTATCATAGCAAAGACTGTTGAAGATATCATTGAGACGAGGAGATCAAAATGAAAACATATAACGTTGAAGATATTTCAAAGATGTTAAATGTTAATAAAGAAACGGTTAGAAGATGGATACGAAATGGTAGATTAAAGGCAACACAATGGTCTAAAAAGACCGGTAATGTTGTTACTGAAAAGAACCTTATGCAATTTATTAATGAAAACCCTAAGTATAAAAATGTGGAGGAAAAAATAATGAGTAGAGTAAATATTAATGAAGAAAACAAAACACTGACAACAATGTATACATATGTAGATGATCTTGATATTGAGATTGCGAATGATATTTGGAAGATTGCCCAGAAATCTCCGAAACATGGAAGTGCTCTTATGGATATGCTTGGAGCTCCTGTATATTGTCATGTAATGAACATAAAGAATATGGGTAAACCTAAGGAGGAAAAATAATGAGTAAGATTACTATATTTATTTCAACACCAATGAATGGAAAAACTAGAGAAGAAATAGAAGAGAGGTTCGATGTTATACAGAATCTTGTATGGGATATCATTATGTTTACTCCTCCTAAAATGAAAATAGAAAGAAAAGATATTTGTTTCATTAATAGTTATGATAAAGAAAATATCCCTGAAAAGAATTCTAGAGTATGGTGTCTTGGAGACAGTATCAAACTTATGAGCCAAGCAGATGTTGTTATATTTGATGATGCATGGTCATTAGCAAAAGGCTGCGTTTTGGAATATGAAGTTTGTTGTAGTTACGGAATTACTAAGATCGAGTTTAATGACAGCAGTGATGATATTCGAACTCTATCAACTTACTTTAAACAACTTATCGCAGGGAAATCACCTTCTTAAATAGCTTATATTTAAAAGGAGGAATAATTATTATGAGTAATTATAATTGGGATGCATATTTTAAAGACGTAACCCCAGCAAGAGAAAACCTTCGTTGGTATACTAGGTTTTTAAAGGCTAAAATACCGGACTTGATATGTTGGGCATTGGGTCTTGTAATTGCGTTTTGTATGATAAGACTTAGCGACGATATTAGCGGCACATTTGTCGATCTAATTTGTTACTATTTAGTATCAATAATAACAGCAACTACATTAACAATGCTTCGGGGTTCAATGGTATGGAAGCTTAAAACTGAAATATCGAACTGTAATAGAAGGATATTTGAAGCTAAGGAACGCCGAAAGCGCTCTCAGTATGAAATTACTGAAATGACTGAAATTAAATAAGGCTAGCCAAAAGGGGCTCTGGAAACAGGGCCTCTAGGCTTTTGATATTTTTATAGTAGACAAAAAGCTTAAGTAAAATAGGCTGCGGTGACGGAATAGGTAGACGCTTACTTACCTGCGAGTAAGATGGCGGAATGTAACAAATCGCAGTAAAAAACAAAAGCCATCATGTAAGGTGCAAATCCTTACCCGCAGTATAAATAACTACTTAGGCTTTTGATATTTTTAAAATTAGGAGGAAGTAAAATGACAACACGACAAGCAAAAGCTAAACTTCGTAGAAAGTATGGATGGCATTTTCATTTTAAACAAAGTAAGTACGGAGATTTATATGCCTATAAAGAAGAAATAGATGACGAGAAAAGATGTTGGTTCTATTTTGTTGAGGCTGAACATTACCCATATAAAGATGGGCTTAATGTTAGAATTGGTTGCGAATCTAGTCAAACTATCGCACCTATTGTAATCTTAACATTTGAAGAGTATGAGTTATTTTCTATACTCATAGATGAAGTTAAGAAAAACCGTGATAAGCTTTTAGCTCGTTGGAAGGAAAAGGAGAAAAACAATGAATAGAAAATATTATGACTTTCTTATGAAAGACTTCGAGAATCGATTTCCGAATTTTACCTGGTGGGCATTTTCTAAAAAAGTCTCCAAATGGAGAGAAGTTGATGATGTAACCATTAGTTCTGCAAAATCATTTAAGAACGGATATTTATTATTCAATCATGACTTTAATAACGAAGATTTCTTATTAGAGCCCGTTAACTTCTTAGAGTTTTTGCTCGAACTTTCTTATCCATATTGCTTTTCTAAAGAGGGTAAGCTTGGATTTCCATTTAATAGAAACACTTGTAATGATATTTTCTGGAAGATTATTGAAGATGCTGGGTTTCTTAACGGAGATGGCAGAGAAAAGTTCTATGAAATGGTCTACGAATGTGTGATGGATGGCGATATTTTCAATAAATTACCAACTAAATACATACATAGATCTTTAAGAGATCAGTGCGATATTCTATTTTCAAAAGAAGGTATTACAGAGCTTGGAGATAATAGAAAAAAGGCACTCGCAGTAAAATCAGGGACTTAAATAGCTTGATAAACTTTATATTTAGGAGGAAAAGCTTATGAAGAAGTTTAAGAACGTTGTCAAGGCATTCGCGGTTGGCGCATGTGTTGGATTTGAACAGGCTTGCGATCAGTTAGTAGGATCGGTAGGCGTGGCAATGGTTATTAAGGGAATAAAGGAGAAAGATAAATCTTCTATATTCTACGGTACCATATTCACCGCTACTGGTTTTACGAATTATATTCGTAAGATGGTTCGTTTCAGCGAAGGTGACAACCTTGGCTATGATAAACTCATCTTGGGCAAAAGCTTCGATGAGTGGACTACCGAAATAGCAAAGGAGGAAAGTGAGGAAGAGGGGGGTTAACAGCCCCTTTTTCTTTTTATTTTCATCGCGTCGAAATCAGCTCATATAATAGAGATGACTTTTACGCATCTTATATTTTTTGAAAACAGGAGGAAACAAAATGAAGAAACTTATTAACAGAGTAAAGGATTTTGTAGTAAAACACAAAAATATTTTTGTGTTTAGTGTAGTAGTTACACTTGTAGTGTATATTACGAAAGTTGTTAGTTATCTTAAGGGTTATGATGAGGCCACTAAAGATGCTAACGACTGGTGGATGAACCAGCATGAAGAGTTTCTTAATACCATGGCTCCTAAAATTGGAGTTAAGTATGTAATTGAGAGGACTGATGATCTTAGTGGTCGTACTCTTGGAGAGTATGTAGACCCGCATGAGTCTATTGAGTATCTTAAAGATAGGATACTCACTCAGGAAAAACTTATTAAGAAACTTGTTACGAAGGAGGAAGAATAATGGCGGTTATGAGTGCTGTTCGTTATATTCCAATTAGTTATGAAATTACAGTTAGAGATAGGTATAAAACACATGTAGCATCTAAATACAGTGATAGTAGAAGCTTCAAGGTGTTCCAGACTTATATCGGACATGTAATGAAACTTATCGAACAAGATCTTAAGAGTCATGATATTAAGTATGACATTTTAGGACTTAGTATTGATTTTAAAGAACACGTTGTTCGTTTTGCGTACGACTTAACAGGAGATGCACTTACGATACGTGAACTTGGATTTATATCTATGTAAAACAGGAGGAAAAGTATGAACATTAAAGAGAAAATTACTGAAGTTGGTAGTGCAGCAAAAGAACATTCAACAACAATTCTTACAGTACTTACTTGTGTAGGTGTTGTTGCAACTATTGTTAGTGCATTTAAGGCTGCTCCTGAACTTGAAGAAATTGAGTCTCAGAAGAGTGCTGACGTTGATGATATTTTGGAAGATGATCTTCCGAAAGAGGAACGCGATGAAAAAATAGCTGAAGTTAATAAGAAAGCAAGGAAGGATAAGTTCTTTGCTATGCTTCCGACATTTATATTTGGAAGCCTTACTATTGGATCGGCTATTGTTACCGAGAAGATCAATCACAAAAAGATTGAAGGACTCAAGCTTGACCTTAAAGATATGGCAGTTGCATATGCGGTTCTTGAAAAGAAAGATATTAACTTTAAAGAGAAAGCAAAAGAGCTTTTAGGTCAGGGAAAGGTCGAAAAGATTGAAAGCGAGATAATGAGAGATAAAGTAAAAGAGGAAATTGAAGGTAAAAGTGACGTAGAGGTTATTAATACCGGAAAAGGAACTACTTGGTTTTATTTCGTAGATTCTGGACAGGCTTGTCTACTTAGTAAACAGGCACTTGATGATGCTAAGAATAAATTTAATTCTGAGCTATTATCATCTGGAGCTTATGAACTTGCTGCAACTGAGTTCTTCTATTACTTAGGTCTTCCTGAACCTAAACTTGCCGAGAATCTTATATTTAGTCAGGATCATTTGCTTGACTATAGCATGACGATAGGACCTGTATATTTTAATGGCGAGAACCATGATATGCATATGGTCGAAATAATCGGCAATAAGAGGGCATGGAGAGACAATCTATTATGAAAGGATGACGATATATTTGTAGATGATATTTTAGAACTATTTAATTTATAGGAGAAATATTATGACACCTACATGTAAATGCAAGGGCTGTGGTGACCGTAAAGTTGGTTGCCACAGTACCTGCGAAGATTACAAGAAATTTAAAGAAGAGACTATTGCTTTTAATAAAAAGAAGCAAAAAGAAATGGCAATAGGCCGTGATATTCGTTTAGGTATTGCGGCCCAATATAGATATAACCAACGTCATTCTCATGGTGCGAAGTAAATCGCATGAAAATCCTCCACTATAATAGCGTCGTTTAGACAAAAGCTATTTATATATTTTTAACGGAGGAAAAAACTATGACAATTGGTATTCTACTTATTGCACTTGGTATCATTTTCATTCTTAAAGATGAGAATAGAAACAACTAAGTGATGCGACTAGCAAAAGGGGAGCATCAGCTCCTCTTAGCTTTTGACATTTTCTATGAGCGGGGGCGCCTCCTGTAAGTTTTTAATCCCATAATGTAACTCAAAAAGCTCCCGCTCTTTTTCGCATAATTATCACTGCACTTAATAGGTCGGTGTGGCCTATTAAATTATATTCTTAAAAAAAAGGAGATACACTATGGAAGAGATGAATGTAAACAACGTAGTTGACGAGGTTAAGGATAAGATCGAGTTTGCTGCTGAAACAGTTTCGGATATTTCCGATGCGGCTCAGCTGCAGGTTGATGTTAATCCTAATAACAGCAAAGGAGAGCTTATTTTCAAAGGTATTCTTTGCGTATTGGGGCTTCTTGGAGTATTCAAGATCATTGATTTGATCAAGAGTGCTGTTAGGAAGCACAAGGCAAAGAAGGCTGAAAAAAAGAAAGCCCTCGAAGCTGAGGATGACAGCAATCTCACTAAGCAGGAACAGGAAGCTGCGATAGGCGCAGACGTAGAACTTGTTCCCGAGGAGACTGCGGAACCTTCCAAAGAAGCTTCTAAAAAGAAGAAGTAATTTGGGAACACACTTATGAGGGGGACTGGAAACAGTTCCTCTCATTTTTTAACCAATTTGTTTATTTTTTGGAGGAATTATGGAAAAAAACATAATATTACTTAGAAAAGATTTCATGACAAATCTTGAAGATCTTGTTAATAATTCTGGACTTCCTGCATTTGTTATGTTAGATGTTTTAAAAGATGCTAGTAGTCAACTTGTGCCTATTGTTGAGAAACAGGAAGTAGAAGCTATTAGACAATTTAGAATAGATGAACTTAGAGAAAAACAGGCGGAAAGGAGAAATGAAGACAGTGGCGACGATAAAGATGAATGATATTTCAGGCAATTCTCATTCTGATAAAGAAAAGACCGAAGTTGTTATGGACGGTAAGGAAGTTAAAGAGGTTAGAAAAGTTATATCTGGTCATGCACAAGCACGAAAGCCAAGTCTTTTTTATCGTTTTAAAAGTACATTTTTTGCTGATGACATTGAGAATGTTAAGCAATATGCATTAAGAGATGTTATAATTCCAGGAATTAAGCATTTATTTTTGGACAGTTTATCCATGTTAATCCTTGGCGAATCATATTCTAGAGGAGGAAAATCTAAATTAGGTTTGTCGACAACATATTCGTATAATACTGTTTTTAAGTCAAAAACAGAAAAAAGAAAAAGAGATGACGATAGCACTCCACTTACCAAATCATATCGGGAAATAGTTCTTGATACAAGAGGAGATGCTGAAGCTGTTATTGATACTCTTAATGAACTTATTGATGTCTATGGCCAGGCATCTTTATCTGATTTGTACGATTGTGTTGGCATATCAGGTGAGTTTACAGATAATAACTATGGTTGGGTTGATCTTCGTAGAGCTTCAGTAAGACGTCTTCCTGGAGGAGGATATTTAGTAGATCTTCCTAAACCTTATCCGCTTAATTAGGAGGCTGTATGATTATATTTTTATTAGGTCTTGTAATGTTCATTATGAGTTTAGCAAAAGGTGAACTTACGGCAGCGGCTATATTTTACGTTGGCATTACGATTCTTTGGTGTCTTGAGACTTTGGATATTAACGACGATTATGAGGAGGACGAGGAAACATGATAGGCATAATTATAGCTCTTGCGTTATTTGTTGCTGGTGTTCTTAGTACAAGTCTTGAACGAACTATCGTTCTACTTATATTTTCAGTTATCTTTTATACTATTGCTATATGGTATGTGTATAAAGAAAGTAATAAGGAGAATAAAAATGATAAAGAAATTAAAGATGATATTTTGTCGTCATAAGTATTTTCAGTTTGGCATGAAGATTAAAATGTTTGACGAATCTGAAGGTATATGGAAGTATACTAATGAGTGTATTAAATGCGGCAAGAAGAAAATTATATTTGGAGATATGCAGACTATAAGCGAATGGAGGAAAAAGCATGAGCGCGAATGATACGACTATTAAGATCGGTCTTCATGATATTTTTATTCAAGTTGAAGATTATGATATAGAGTCATTATCTGAAATAGGGTATAAACTTTATATAGAAAAAGAAAAACATAAGCAAAAAATAATCTATGATATTATAATAGGATGTAGAATTATTTATGCGGCTCGTAGTGAAGATTTTGCATATAAAGCGTTCGAAGTTATTAAAAACAAACTTATATCTTCGATTAAAAATAACGATGTTATTTGCGATCTTAGGCTGATTATTGCAGAATTAAAGCGAAAGGAGAAAGAGAATGACAAATGAAGAAGCAACTTACCAGTATCTTGAAGACGCACATGGAAACGGTATGTTCTTCTATACTGATTGTTGTGGAAATAGAATGTATAGTATTGACAGTGACCCTATGAAGTATCATGGACGCTTATGTCCTAGGTGTTTCTGGCATAATAAATCGGTAACATTATATTTGCGAGGTACACCACAAGGGATACGTGTTTTTGAAAATGAACATGTCGTAAAGGCAGAAAGCGAGGCAGAGAAATGATTGTAATTGTAAAAATATTCTTATTTATATTTGTATTGTATCTAATAAATTATTTTCTTTTTAGAATTGCATGTAAAGCATGGGCTTCTGAAAATGTGTTAGACGCATCATTGGGATTGGAACCTAAATGGCTTGATGTTTGGGCTCTAATTATAGCCCTTCATCTTTGTATTACAATAATACTTGGAGTAGTATGCGCTTTTTGGTTTATATTTTTGCATTTATAAAAGATAAGGAGATAATAATATGTTTTTAGATGAATTATTATTTGATATTGATAACTTTTTAAAAAGAGATGATCTTTGTGTTTTTATTGTGGACCATACTTGTGAGAAGAAACAAGATAAAACTAGAGATGAAAAATTGATAAATGCTATTAACTCTGCCATTAAAGCAATAGATACACAAGATACTTATAGTATAGGTTTGCGCGATGGCATGAGATACGTAAGAGGCCTTATTGATTGTAAAGAACCACAGTATGAATTAGCACGGACTGCTGAAGAGATAAAACTTGGGATAGCCATCGGTGATGAGGTTGTTAGTGACTATGGAACAAAAGGTGTTGTAGTAGGCATGGACACTTATAACGGTAACGTTTGGTTATCTCTTTTGATAAAAAACCATAAAGTACCTCAAATTGTTAAAGCATCAATGTATAAAACAAAGACTGGCAGACACTTTCCGCAGATTAAAGAAGTATTGGAGCAAATAAAAGGAGAAGAAAATGAAGATTCTGATTGATATTCCAGATGAATGGAGAGCAAGAATTGAAGGTAATATAAGGCCAAACTCCATAGAATGTGAAGAACTTGTGGCAAGTATTTGGAAGGGTGAAATTATTCTTAAAGATGAATGGATTCCTGTATGCGAAGGACAATGGATAAAACACAAATATAATGGAATAGTATTTGTTGAATGTTCTGAATGCCACTATAGTTTTTTGGAATCACATTTATTACGCAATAGTTATTGCCCAAATTGTGGAATAAAGATGGTTAGAATCATAGATAAGTACAAGAAATAAGTGGAGGACAGTTATGCCGAATCCTGATAATGAATACTACCCTAATCCTAGAAATGTTGTATACTGCATTGATTGCAGGTTTAAAACTCCTAAAGATTTTACTTTTGAGTGTCCATATTTTTGTGGGACGGTAAGACCTTGGGGGTATTGTGATAGAGGCGAGACAAAAGATGGAGAAAAACCTAAAACTATCTCAAAAAATATACTTGAGGTTTACAATAAAGGATATTTAGAAGGACAAAAAGCTTATAAAGAGCATATCGATCTTTTAGTAGATGAGTGTCTTGAAAACGATCCTGAGTTTCTTGAAAAAGCTTACAAATTATATTTAAACAAAAAGGAGGAAAAGTAATGAGACTTTGTAGAATTGATAATGGGACAGTAATTGATTTTGATCAGGTTGTTTCTATTGAAACTCTTAATGTTAAAACACATGAAAATCCGTTTAGAATTATTTTTAATATTCACGACGAATATAATATCGTACTACTATATTCAACAAGCATTCTCGACGACATGTGGAAGGTATATGAGGCTTTGATTAAAAAGCTTGAAGAGGACATTCGTCTTGGAAGTAAGATGATTGATCTTCGTGATATTTTAAAAGGTCCTGACTTTTACACTATGCCTGAAGGTTGCAAAGAGATAAGCAAAGACGTTGATCTTGATACTATCCTTAAAGCTCGTGATATTTTAGATGCTGGAGGAGAAGTTGCAGGAAGGGGAGCGGATAAATATGCATGTAGTAATTGATATTCCTGAGGAGCAATATAAGTATCTGGCGAAGATTGCGGATGTTGGTCAAGAACCTTTGGGGTACTTCGAGCGTGTCATTATGAATGGCACACCACTTACAAAAGGCCATGGACCTTTGAAAGATATTGATTGGATTGATGAGCACTGTGATATTCATCATTCAGATATTGACGGAAGTTGGTGTTACACATTGGGCGACCTTGAGGATGCGCCAACGATTGTTGAGGCGGATAAGGAGGGTTAGTAATGGCCAATCCATTTAAAAGTTTTGGAAAAGATATTAAATCTGGATTCAAAAAAGCATATGAGAACAACATGCCAAACTTATTTGGTAAAGGCGGATATACTGATCAGGCTAACGAAGAAGTTGCAACTCCAAAAATTAGTGAAATAGGAAGTGTAACAAAAGATTTATTTGTTGGTTCATTTAAACCTGCTTCTACAGCTTTCAATGGAATAGGAAGTAAACTTGGAAGCCTAGATTTCCCTGATATAACTAAAACCGAAGCCATTGAAGATATTAAGGGCGGAATCGATAATATGTCTATATTTGGGTCACATGCCGGAAATATAAGTAAAGCTGTTCATGGTGTTAATGTTATGGGTCTTATGAAAGGTGATTATAGTAGTATTACAGAAAACAAAGATGCCTTTATTCCAACAGACATAAAACCCGAAGATGCACTTAAAGGCTATAATGTTCCGACTTTATCTCCAGCTGGGAACGACTATAGTATGATTACTAACCAATTTAATCCAGATGATATTTTAAAAGGTAATACTACAATTAATGTCGATCCAATGCAAATGATGCCACCTGAAATGAAAGAGGTTGAAGCTCTTAAAAATAAAGATAATTCGAGCACATTATCCCTAGACCAAATAAAAGGGTATGCTGATAAGGCAGGTCCACTTGGTGATATTGGAATTAAACTCGGAGATAAATTAGTTAGCGACGTGGAACCTGATAAGATTTTAAAAGATGCTATCGGTATGAATGAAAAAGATATTAATAAAGGCGCCGATACATTAAGAAATTATGGAGCTGGAAAATCTTTAATGAATAAACTAAGTTTCTCTAATTTATTAGAGTCTGTGTTTAGGAGTGTTAAAGGATTTGGTGGCTATAATGATTTGGATTTTAGAGGTGGTGCATTAACTGATTATGGAATGGATTTTAAATCACCAGATGATATTGGCAAGAAGTTAGATATTAATGTTACCAAACCTGATTTGTCGATTGAGAATTATGGCAAAGATACTCTTACTAATTTAAAAAATGGCGATATTTTTCAGGGTAGTTATGATGTTGCCGCGATAATTAATGGTCAGTTAAAACTCGGAAGTTATATTGATGCTCCAAATTTAAAAATGGAGGTTAATAATGATAAACTTATTAAAGACGAATGGTTAACTGATATTGGCCAGACAATGCATGACAATGAGATGTATAAATTAGACTACGCTCACGATATTTTGCATGGTAAAGAAGAAGCAATACATAATGAAGAAATTGCCAAATTAGCAGCCGAGTATTCAGCTCAATCGGAAAAAGCTGGAAGGCCTCTTACTGGAGATGAATGGCATGCATATCTTAATGAAAGCAAGAAGCAAGCTAATACAAGCTCTACCGATGATGCTAAGAAACAGATGAATGAAATAATGAAATCGGTGAAGATGTCACCCGCAAATTACTTTGATATTTAATTAGAAAAGGAGCAAAAAATGTTTGATAAAGTTAAAGGATTTTTATCTGAAGTTGTAAAACGTGGAAAGACTTTTGGTTCCACACATCAGTCTGAAATTTACATGACTACAGGAGCTGTATCTGTAGTTGCAGGAGTTATATTTGCATGTAAAGCAACTCTTAAATGCGATGAGATAATTGAAGAGCATAAGGATACTATGGACAAGATTCATAGGACAGCTGAGGATTATCCTGAGTATGAAAACGAAGACAAAGGACGTGACGTTGCCATCTGTACAATTAGAACAATAGGTAAGATGGCCAAGAACTATGCCGGAGCTGCTATCCTTATTGGTGGTGGATTATATTTGATGGTTAAAGGCTATAATAAAGAAAAGTCAGCCAAAGAAGACGCTATCATAGCATTCAATGCTTATAAGAGCATGTTCGATAGTTATAGAGAAAGAGTCAGAGACAAAATAGGAGCTGAAGAGGAAGAAGAATTATATTTAGGTGGTAAAGTTAATAAAAGACCTTTAATCGGCCCTGAAAACAAAGATGGCGGTGATGTTAAGGAACTTAGTTTTGAAGATAATTCCAACATGCCTTCTCCTTATGCAGTATTCTTCGATAAGTTCAATAAAAATTGGTCAGATGAGTGTAAGTACGGTCCTGATTATACTTGGTATAATGTTAACTTCCTTAGAATAATGCAGGAGCACGCTAATAAAGTTCTAAACATGAGAGGTTATGTTCTTCTTAGTGATGTTCTTGACTGGCTTGGAATAACTCCGACAGGTATTTCTCATATGGTTGGATGGCTTGCTAGTGATGTTGATGGAAGTAAAGATGGATATGTCGACTTTGGTATCTATGATATTAACAATCCTTCGACTAGACAGTTTATCAATGGCGATGGTAAAGATGCAATATTACTTGACTTTAATGTAGATGGCGTTATTATAAATAGAATCGATACTATTACTAAGAAAGTGGGGTGTAGGTAATGAGTCAGAAGCATTTATTAATTTGTGATATTTGTGGTAAGGAAATTAAAAACACAGAAGGTTATTATACAGTTACAAGATATCCTGCTTTAATAGGTTATGATGGCGAAAGTACTAAATATTGGCGTAATGATGTTTGCAATAACTGTATTAGTAAATGTTGTACATCTGAGGTTTATGACAATAAAAAGGAAAGTGAGGCATAAATAATGAGTTATAAACGCATGGTACTTTGTGATATTTGTGGTAAGGAAATTGATGATAGTTCCGATTATCACTATACCATTGGTAAAATTATACATGATCATGGAAGCTATATTGGATACATTGATGACCAGCATATTTGTCAGGAATGTACTAATAATCTTGGAATCTCTGATATTTTTGATAAGTTATTTAAAGATATTAAAGAAATCAATTGCGAGGAGGAACAAAGCAGTGTCAAATAGAAGAGAAATGCTACTTGAAAGAAGAGCAATGTATATGTATGGATATTTCTTTGCGGTGTTTATGCATGAAGGTGAGCGTGATGTACAGAAATGGAGACATCAGAAATGGCTTGTTGAGGCTTTGATTAAAGATGAAAGGAAGCAGAATGAATAAGTTAGTTATATTTGCTTGCGGTGCCTTAATTGGCGCCGTAGGTGGAATACTTGGAACTCGTGGATATTTTAAGAAAAAGTACGAAGAAATTGCTGATGAGGAAATTAGATCGGTCAAACTTAAGTACAAATACGATACCAAGTCTAATGATATTAAAGGAGATGAAGTTATAATTAGAGATAGTAAAGGTGTCAATAAAAAATTTATTGATGCTGAAAAGAAAATGATTGATTATACTTCATATTATAGCAATAATGCTAAAAAGATAGCAGAGATGGATCTTGAGCTTGATCCTGGTGGTCCAGAAGATGATGACCCGGATGAAAAAAGAAATGCTGAGCTTAGGCGTAAAATGGCAGTAAATTATGGAATTGAAGAGATTGATGAGAGAGATTATGGAGAATTTCCTCATTTTGAGTGCCGTGATTTATTTTATTACAATGACGGTATAATTGCTGATGAGAATGAAGAAATAGTTGCTGAGCCTGATAGACTTATAGGTGATATTTCTAAACTTGTTGAAAATGCAACCGATGATTATATTTATATACGTAATAACTCCATATCTGCTGACTTCTGCATAAATTGTGTTGGATATGATTATGGAGGAGAAGATGAATCGTGATGAATATTTGGAGAGTTTAAGAGAAATTATAGACGATAACGGACGTATTTCTGAATATTATCTTGTAACAACTGAACTATTTAAAACCGAGTTCGTGCCTCAAACTGAAATGGACAATAGTAGAATCGAAGATGTTTATACTAAACTTAGAGAATATTTTGGGTATGATGGAGATGAAGAAGTAAGTATGCTTGAAGTCATCATTACTCTTTGTCTCCGTACTGCCCATGATATTATTGGCGATGAAGATCCTGCTCATTGGTTTTGGTTATATTTTGAGAATTGGGGCATGGACGAACTCGATGATGATAGCTTTAATTTCTCAGATTTTGATTACTTAATAGGACGATATTGCCGAATGTTTAAGAGCAATCGTAGTAAAGGTGTCGATATTTATCGAGCAATGCTTATATACCTCAGTGATAATTTTGTATAACTTAATTTAAAATAGGTGGTAAATTGGTAAATTGGTAGCTCAAAAATTGATGAAAATTATATTTTTGAGTAAAAATTGCTAAAAATACCAGTTTTATACCAAAAAAGCAGTAAAAAATGAAAAAGTTTTTTTATAGGAAATTTTATATACTAATTTATACCACTGGTAAAATGGTAAAATGGTATATTAATAAAAGTGAGGTATAGACAATGTTTGATTTTTTACAAATTAATATTGATTCAAAAAATAAGCTTCCAATTGTAGTTCCTACGTTCCTTACAATTAAATCTAAGGATATAATGATAAAAGGTTCTAATTTTTATGCAATTTGGGATGAAGAAAATAAAATATGGTCGACTGAAGAAACTAGAGCTAAAGCACTTATAAATGATGAACTTTATAAATATAAAAAAAGTCTTCCTTTTTTAAAAGATTCGACAGTATCAAATATTTTTGATGTGTCTACAACTGCAAGTGATAGATGGATTAAATTTACAAAAAAAGTATCTACAGATAATTATGTCCCTCTTAATAGTAAAATTATATTTAAGTCTCAGGAAACTAAGAAAGAAGACTATGCAAATATAAGACTCGATTATGATCTTGAAGATGGAGAACCTGAATGTTATAATGAACTTTTTGGTGTATTATTTTCTGAAAAAGAACTTGAAAAACTCGAATGGGCGATTGGTTCTATATTTACAGGAGATAGTAAAAGTATTCAAAAGTTTATAGTTCTTTATGGAGCTCCAGGTACCGGTAAGAGTACATATCTAGAATATGTAATCCAAGAGTTATTTAATGGATATTATGTTAATTTCTTTGCTAAAGATTTAGCTGGAAATAATCAGTTTGCGCTTGAGCCTTTTAAAAATAATCCGTTAGTTGCAGTGCAAGCCGATGGCGATCTTAGCAGGATATTTGATAATACTATGCTTAATAGTTTAATTGCTCACGAAGAAATGGTTGTTAATGAGAAACATAAGAGTTTATACTCTATGAAGTTTAATACATTTCTTTTCATGGGTACAAACTATCCTGTAGATATTACAAGTGCTAAGTCTGGCATCATAAGGCGTCTCATTGTTGTCCAACCAACTGGAAATAAGATAACAGGCGAATTATATTTTAAATTGCTTGATGGTCTTAAGTTTGAAAAAGGTAAAATAGCTAAGAAATGTATTGAAACTTATAAACGTCTTGGTAGATTCTATTATGATAATTATATTCCAGAAGAGATGAGGTATGAAACTGATGAGTTTTATAATTTTATCGAGGACGATTATTATACCAATTTAAAAGATGTAGATTCTGTTCAAGGTAATGTTATTTGGAGAAGATACCAAAAGTATTGCGAAGATAATAATGTTAAGTATGTATTATCATATTCTAGATTTAGGTCTGAACTTAAGAACTATTTTAGAGACTTTAAAAAAGATTGCATGATTGATGGCACTCATGTTCGTAATGTATATTTTGGTTTCAGAAAAGACATGATAGGTTTAGAATCAAGTTATGTTGATACTAAAGGCGATGAGATAAAGTCTTGGATTAACTTACAAGAAATTCCATCTATATTTGACAGAGATATGGAAGGCTGTCTTGCTCAGTATGCCACCGATGATGAGAAACCAATGTATAAGTGGGAGAACTGTAAATTATATTTAGGGAGAATTGATACTAGTAAACTTCATTATGTTAAGGTTCCTGAGAATCATATTGTTATAGATTTTGATCTTAAGAATGATAAGGGCGAGAAAGATTTATATTTAAACATTGAAGCTGCTAGTAAGTTTCCAAAAACTTATGCTGAGGTAAGTAAAGGAGGACAAGGTCTTCATCTTCATTATATTTATGATGGAGATGTGAGTGAACTTGCCTCATTATATTCTCTAGGTGTCGAAGTTAAAGTATTTACTGGAGGATCATCTCTTAGACGAAGACTTACATTGTGTAATGATATTCCAATTGCACATATTTCGAGCGGATTACCGCTTAAGGAGAAGAAAAGTATGATAAATTATGAAGGATTTAAGAGTGAAAAGTCTCTTAGGAAGTTCATAGCTGAGTGTATGGATAAGAAACATCACGGAGCTACAAAGCCTGAAGTAGACTTTATATTTTCAAAGCTTGAGGAAGCTTATGACGGCAACCTTAGTTATAATGTGAGAGATCTTATGCCTAATATTTATATTTTCTGCATGAGTTCTACAAATCAATCAGATGCTTGTATTAAGTTATTTAATAAGATGCACTTCTGTTCTAAGGATTATGAGGAGAAAGAAAGTACTGCCGGAAAAGATACAGAAACTCCAATTATATTTTTGGATGTGGAAGTCTTTCCTAATCTCTTTCTTATATGTTGGAAATATGCTGACTCGGATAATGTAGTAAGGATGTATAATCCTAAACCAGAAGAAGTAGAAGCGTTATTTAAGTATCGTATCATTGGTTTTAATAATCGTAGATATGATAACCATATGCTCTTTGCTGCTAGTATGGGATATTCTCCAGAACAGATATTTAGATTATCTCAAAGGATTATTGTTGATAATGATAGAAATGCATTCTTTGGCGAGGCGTATAATATTAGTTACACTGATATTTATGATTTTTCTAGTAAGAAACAAAGCCTTAAGAAATGGGAAATTGAACTTGGAATAAATCATAAAGAACTTGATATTCCTTGGGATAAACCTGTTGATGAGAGCCTTTGGGATACAGTTGGCGATTATTGTGAAAATGATGTTAGAGCAACTGAAGCAGTATTTAATAATAAGGATATTCAGTCTGACTTTATAGCGAGACAGATACTTGCTGATATTTCTGGATTGTCTGTTAATGATACTACCAACCAGCATACAATAAAGATTATAACTAAAGGAGATAAGAATCCTCAGAAGAATTATATTTACACCAATCTTGCTACTGGTGAGAGAAGCGATGGAACTTTTGATGAGATTAAATTTCCTGGTTATCAGTTTAGTCCAACAGGACTTGATAAAGAATTATATCCTAAAGATGAAAAAGGAAAACCTATATATACTACTGGAAAGAGTATATACAAAGGAGTTGATCCTTCAGAGGGAGGATATGCTAAAGGCTGGCCGGGAGTATATTTTGATGTTGGTTTGTTTGATATTAAGAGTATGCATCCTACAAGTGCTGAAAACCTTAATATATTTGGACCGTATACTCCTAATTTCAGTGATATTAAGAAGGCAAGAATCTTAATAAAAGAAGGAAAACTAGATGAGTGTAAACTTATATTTGATGGTAAGCTTACAAAGTATCTTGATGATCCTGAACTTATAGAACATCTTGCTTATGCTCTTAAGATAGCAATAAATTCAGTATATGGACTAACATCGGCAACATTTGATAATAAGCTTAGGGATCCTAGGAATATTGATAACATCGTTGCTAAGCGTGGCGCATTATTTATGATCGATCTTGTTGAAGAAGTTACTAAGCTTGGCTATAAGGTTATTCATGTAAAGACCGATTCTATAAAGATAGCAAATGCCGATAGTTATATTTCAAAGTTTGTTAATGAGTTTGGTCTTATGTACGGATATGAGTTTGATCATGAGGCATTTTATGAAAAGATTTGCCTTGTTAATGATGCCGTTTATATTGCTAAATATGCTATACCAGAGAAATGTGAGAAAGTCTTTGGTTATATTTGTAAAGACAATAAAAAGCATGTCGATCAGCCTTGGACTGCAACAGGTAAAGAATTTCAGGTTCCTTATATTTTCAAGACATTATTTAGTCATGAAGATATTGATCTTAAAGATTTGTCAATTGTTAATAGTGTTTCAACAGCTATGTATATTGATAAAAATAAAGATGGAAATCCTGATAACTTTATATTTGTCGGAAGAGTTGGAGAATTCACTCCAATTAAGCCAGGAATGGGTGGAGGATATTTATTAGTAAAAAGAATTGATAAACTTGGAAATGTTAAGTATGATAATGTTGCAGGCTCAAAAGGTTATGAATGGCTTGAAACATTTGATGTAAAGCTTAATAATTTTGAAGACAGAATCGATTATGGATATTTTGAAGCCCAAGCTGATGCAGCTAAGAAACATATTTCTGAATACATGAATTTTGATAATTTCATGGCAGATAATGCTAATGATATTTATGCAATGTATGAAAGTGTATCAGAAGATGATGAGGTTCCATTTTGATATGGATGCCAAACTAAAATTATATTTTTATAAAATGAAAGGAGTTCATTATGAGAACAAACAAAGAAGAAGTTAGTAGCATTGTTATCGAAAACGCTAGACTTATATTTAGAAATTTTTCTGGAGAAGAAGGAAAGTTTAATTCTAAAGGTAATAGGAATTTTTGCGTATTACTTGAGGATGATCTCGCAAGAGATCTCGAAAAAGATGGATGGAATGTGAAATATCTTAAGCCTAGAGAGGATGGTGATGAACCCCAGCCTTATCTTCAGGTTAAAGTTAGATTCGATAATTATCCTCCGAAAGTTGTAATTATTACAAGTAAAGGTAAAAGACAGCTTGATGAAGATGAAATTGGAAACCTTGACTGGTTTATATTTGACAAAGTTGATGTAAAGATAAGACCCTATCCATATGATATTAATGGTAAGAGTGGTGTTTCCGCATATCTTAAAACAATGTATGCAATACTTATGGAAGATGAACTTGAGCTTAAGTATGCAGATGTTGAAGATTCAGCACAGTCTTCATTGTTTAATGATATAGATGCTTAGTTTATATTCTCATCAGAAAGAAGCAATCTCTAAAATGAAGAATGGTTGTATTCTATGCGGAGATGTTGGTACTGGCAAAAGCCGTACTGCCATTGGTTACTTTATATTTAGAGTATGCGGTTGGTCAAAGGGGAGCTTTAGGCTCCCTAGAGACCTTTATATTATTACAACGGCCAAAAAGAGAGATTCCCTTGATTGGGATGGTGAATTAGCTTCTTTTGGTCTTTGCAGAACCAATCCAGAACTTAATCCAAATAGAATAAGGATATTTGTAGATTCATGGAATAACATAAATAAATACAGAAAAGTTACATCAGCTTTCTTTATATTTGATGAGCAAAGAGTTGTTGGATATGGCGCTTGGACTAAAAGCTTTCTTGATATTTCAAGAAAGAATCAGTGGATTCTTCTAACAGCAACCCCAGGTGATATTTGGAGTGATTATATTCCAGTATTCATTGCTAATGGATTCTTTAAGAATAAAACAGATTTCGAAAGAAAACATGTTGTCTTTGATAGATTTAGTAAGTACCCAAAAATTGATCACTATGTTGATACAGGGGTTCTTGTTAAATACAGAAATGATATTTTAATTAGTATGCTTTATGAGAAGGCAACTAAAAGAAATAGGATTCATTGCTATGTCGATTATGATAAGGAATTATATTCTAAGATCGCAAAAGATAGATGGAATCCATATGATGATGAGCCAATAGCAGAAACAGGAAAGCTTTGCTATTTAATGAGAAGAGCTGTTAATGATAATCCAAAAAGAATTGAGAAGGTTGCTGACATTATGCGAAAGCATGATAAGATAATTATATTTTATAACTTTACTTATGAGCTCGAAGCTCTTAGAAACTTTCTCGATCTTAATGAAGTATTATATTCTGAATGGAATGGCGAAAGGCATGAGAATATTCAAAGAGGAGGTAGTTGGGTTTATCTAGTTCAATACTCTGCTGGAGCAGAAGGATGGAATTGTATAGATACAAACGCAATTATATTTTACTCTCTTAACTATTCTTATAGAATGACAGTTCAAGCAGAAGGAAGAATTGATAGGCTTAATACAAAGTTTATCGATTTATATTTTTATTACATACAAACGACAGCTCCTATAGATATATCTATAATGAAAGCGCTTAAGAATAAAAGGAACTTCAATGAAAAAGCATTCCTTGATAAACAGTCGCATGAAAATCAGCTAATATAATAGAGAGGATAAGAAAATTATATTAGGTGCAAACCTAATCCGATTTTATAATCGGCTTCTCTATTTTTTTGGAGGGCTTATGAAGAAAGAGAGCAAATTCCAAAATGATATTATACATGATATTAAATGTAGATGTCTTGGTTGCATGATATTAAAGAATGACCCAAATTATATTCAAGGAATTCCAGATCTTACAATACTATATAAAGACAGATGGGCAACTTTAGAAGTTAAGCGTTCTAAGGCTGATTATATTAAAAGTTTGGATAAAAACAAAAACCAGAAGTTTTATGTAGATAAAATGAAAGATATGTCATTCTCAAGTTATATTTATCCAGAGAATGAAAAGGAGGTACTTGATGATTTGGAACGATCACTTAAAGGACGTTCCTGAAGGGGCTCATGCTTTTTTAGGGGCAAGTAAATATTCTTGGCTTAATTATGATGAAGATAAGTTAAGAACTGTTTACAAAAATTTAATGGCAAAAGAAGAAGGGACTAGACTTCACGCATTTGCTAAAATGTGTATTGATTTAAAAATTAAATTGCCTAGAACTAAAAAGACTATCAATATGTATGTAAACGATGCAATTGGGTATAGAATGAGGGCTGAGCAACCTTTATATTTTTCTCCTAATTGTTTCGGAACTGCAGATGCAATTATATTTAAAGACGGTCTTCTTAGAGTTCATGATCTTAAAACTGGTTCCACTCCTGCTTCCCTTCATCAATTAGAAATATATGCAGCTTTATTTTGTTTAGAGTATAAACAAAAACCAGGAGAAATAGAATTTGAACTTAGGATTTATCAGAATGATGATATTTTGATAGGAAATCCTGATGCAGAAATTATATTGCCAATAATGGACAAAATAAAAACTTTTGATAAAATAATAGAATCTATTAAATTAGGAGAATAGTACAATGGATTTAGAGAATTATATTTTAGCAGAAGACATTCAGGATGATGATTTAGTCCATTTTGGTACTAAAAGACACTCTGGAAGGTACCCTTGGGGTTCTGGAGAAAATCCTTATCAGCATGATGGAAGCTTTATGGCCAGATATAATGAGCTTAAGGCTGCTGGAATGAGTAGAACTGAAATGGCAAATGCCATGGGAATACCTACTACTTATTTTGACCAAAAAAGAGCTATAGAAATGAATAGAATTGCTCAAGAAGAATATTCTAGAATTTTAAAACTTAAAGAGCATGGATATTCTAATTCGGAAATAGCTAAAAAAATGGGTTATGCTTCAGAATCCACAGTAAGATCTAAAATAAAGATCGCCGAATCCGGAAGACTCGACCGTATTGATAAAATAGCCGATGCTATAAGAGCTAGTGTTGATAGCAAAGGTTATATTGATATTGGTAAAGGTGTCAATTATGAAGTAAATTGTAATGCTAATGAGTTTAGTACTGCGATTACAAAATTAATTGAAGAAGGGTATGAACCTTTTACAACTCAAGTTGAACAATTAGGAACTGGGCATAGAACTGAACTTAAAGTTCTTGCTCCTAAAGGTACTGATTATAAAACATTCAAAAATGATGTTGCTGATGATTTAACAAAAATTAAGTCTATCACTGATTATTTTGAATATAATGAAAATGGCGAGTTTGTTAGTAGAGGAGTTAAACCTCCTGCTGAGTTTTCATCTAAGAGACTTGCCGTTAGATATGGAGATCAGGAACTATTTGGAGTTAAAGGCGTTGAAAGAGATGGCCTTATAGAACTTAGAAGAGGCGTTGATGATATTTCATTAGGAGGAGCTAATTATGCGCAAGTTCGTATAAATGTAGATGGAACACATTATCTTAAAGGAATGGCTGTTTATTCAGATAATCTTCCAGATGGTGTTGATATTTTATTTAATACAAATAAAAAGACTGGAACACCAATCCTTGGTGATGGTAAAGAGCATTCAGTTTTAAAGAAATTAAAAGATGACCCCAATAATCCTTTTGGGGCTTCTATTAAATCAGAAGAATTAGATGCAAGATCTCAAAGAATGTATAAAGATCCAGTTACAGGTGAAATGAAACAGTCTGTAATAAATATTGTAAATGGTCAAGGAGATTGGGACAGTTGGAGTAGAAACTTGCCTGCCCAATTTCTTTCAAAACAGTCTTTAGATGTTGCTGATAAACAGTTAAAACTCGATATAGCTGATAGAAAGTTATATTTAGAAGAAATACAAAATATTTCTAATCCTACGATTAGAAAACATTATTTAGATGACTTTGCAGAAACATGTGATGCTGCAGCATCTGATTTAAAAGCAGCTGCCTTTCCAAGACAGGCTTCTAAAGTTTTATTACCAATACCTTCGTTAAAGAGCACCGAATGTTATGCTCCAGATTTTGAAAATGGAACTATGGTGGCTCTTGTTCGTTTCCCTCATGAAGGAACATTTCAGATACCGGTTCTTAAAGTTAATAATAAGAATAAAGAAGCAATATCAACAATTGGTTCCAATGCAAAGGATGCTATTGGTATTGGACCTGAAGCTGCTGAAAAACTTTCTGGAGCAGATTTCGATGGCGATTCTGTAATTGCAATTCCATTAACTGATAAAGTAAAGATTAAAAGCGACCCTTTGATTAAAGAATTACAGGGTTATGACGCAAAGGATGTTTATAAAGGATATCCTGGCATGGAAGTAATGAAAGAGAAAACTAAACAAACCCAAATGGGCGTAATTTCCAACTTAATTACTGATATGACTCTTCAGGGTGCTGATGAACATGAACTAGCAAGAGCTGTTAAACATTCTCAGTGTGTAATTGATGCTGTTAAACACGAGCTTGATTACAGAAGATCTTATGAAGAAAATGGAATTGCAGAATTAAAGGAAAAGTATCAAAAAGACCCCGTCACTGGAAAGGTAGGGGGTGCTTCTACATTAATCTCTAGAGCTGGAGCAGAGAAAAGAATTCCAGAAAGAAAAGAATACTATAAAATAGATCCTGAAACTGGAGAAAAGATATATACAAATACTAATCGAGTTTATGAACTTGAAGTAGAAAAGTATGTTCCAAAGAACTCTAAAGATGGTAAAGAAGTTTATAGAAAAAAGAAAGATGCCTATGAAAAAGAAGTCTTTAACTATGAGACAGGCGAAACTGAAACCAAAATGGTTTATACAAAAGAACCTACTACAAAAGTTAAAGCAATGGACATTGTTAAAGATGCTAATGATCTTATAACAATTGGGCATCCAATGGAAAAAGTTTATGCAAATTATGCAAATACATTAAAAGCAATGGCTAATGAAGCCCGTAAAGAATCTTTAGTAATAAAGAACCCCCGTGTAAATAAGAGTGCCGAGGAAGTTTATAAAAACGAAATAGATTCTTTAAATTACAAAGTAACCGAGGCTTTAAAGAATGCCCCCCGAGAAAGGCAGGCTCAGGTCATTGCAAATCAAAGAGTTAACGAAAAGATTGCTACAAATCCAGAATTAAAAGATGATAAGGATAAATTAAAAAAGATTCGAAATTCTGAACTTTTACAGGCCCGTTCTCAAGTAGGAGCTTCTAAAAAGAATGTTGAAGTTTCTATAAGTTCTAAAGAATGGGAAGCAATTCAAGCAGGTGCTGTAGGAAGCACTATGTTAAAAACAATTATAGCCAATTCAGATAAAGATACATTAAAGGCCCTTGTTATGCCTAAAACTGTTAATAAAGTAAGCCCTGCTAAGAAGAATAAAGCCGTAGCAATGGCTAATGCAGGCTGGACTATAGCAGACATAGCGGATTCTATTGGCCTATCTACTAGTACTGTATCTAATCTTGTGAATGGAAAGGAGTAACATATGGAAGAATACATGCTAACAACCATTGACAATCCATACAATCCGTTCACACACTATGATGAATGGCAAGCATTCGACATAGCACATGGCTATGACACATGCGGCACATTGGCTCGATTCGCCGTAACTGGCAACAGATTGACAGAAGCTGAAAACGCCACCGCAATATATGAGGCTATGGATCGAATAATTGAAATAGATCCTTATTGTAGATGGATAAAAATAACAAATGATGGGTTTGAACGAATGAAAGCCAATAAACACTGATACAGGCATATATATCTCCTTTCTTTCGGCGTCACTTTGGAATTCCAAAACGGCGTCGAAACCCCCCCAGGGGGGTCCAAAATCGACCTATCCCCCCTTTGCAT